>JACCDO011903140.1_pt1 | contig 15788 bp, 12 predicted proteins | sample 7446101 | NCBI WGS metagenome assembly JACCDO01 (sample SAMN15323440, study PRJNA562643) | freshwater metagenome | isolation source: river surface water | place: USA:Blue River Watershed | collected 2017-08-16
GAACGCGCGTTGGGGGCTGCCCATTTTTGTGAGTTACTCATTCACGAATGCCAAGTATGGTGATTATTACATCTCCAGCAAGAATTCTGCAGGAAAATATGACAGCTTCAATTTAAAGGGTAATTCGGTAGAAAACGCTCCCCAAGACATTCTTCGTGCGGGCATTGGATATCAATTGACATCCCAAAAACATCCCCAGAGAAAATTCATCGTTCAATGTCAATTCAGCCATGTATCGGGCTGTTACTCTGATGCGAACAACACAATGACAGCATCTAGCAATGCTGTAACAGGTTTCATCCCAGCTTATTCTGTATGGGATCTAAATAGCAGCTATGTGATCAATAAAAATGTGAGTTTCAAACTCAGCGTCAACAACCTCACCAACGAGAAGTATTTCACGCGCAGGGCGGGTGGTTACCCTGGCCCGGGTTTGATGCCTTCAGACGGCAGAAGCATTTTGGCCAGTATCGGCATCACGCTTTAATGATATTTTTATAAAAGAAAAGGGCGGCCATGGCCGCCCTTTTCTTTTATGAGCTATTTAACGATCCTTCCAATAATCCACCAACTTACCGCTCCACAAATCAGATTTGGTATCGATTTCTGCATTCAAATCTGCCATCATGCTGTAAATGCCAAAATAGGTGCGATTCACATACAAAGCGTGCTTACTTCCGCGGGGTTGTGTGGGTTTCTTCACCTCCGGAATTTGATAAATCTCCTCTCCCTTGGCATAAATCTCATCGATGAATTCATTGGTAAAATGAAACCTTTCAGATTCAAAAGGCCTGCTCAACAGAGAGGTCATCTCCAAAAACGCTTTCTGCAACTCCGCTTTTACTTCGGATGAATCTGCCGGAAACAATATTTCGATGTGATTCAACAGTTGATCCACCACGGGTTGATTGTTTCTAATTTCTGGCACCAACAGAGGGAAATAGTGATAATAAAAATCCTCTGGCACCACTTTTACACAACCAAAATCGATCACGCCTACCCTGCCATCGGGCTGAAACAAAAAGTTCCCCGGATGCGGATCGGCATGGATCGCCAACTGAGTATGCAACTGGAAATTATAAAAATCCCACAATGCCTGGGCCACTCGGTTTTTGACTTCTTGGGTAGGATTCTTTTGTAAAAACTCTTTCAAATGTTCTCCTTCGAGCCAATCCATCACCAAAACTTTGGAACTGCTAAATTCTGGGTAGTACTTAGGGAAAAAGATATCGGGAATCGCCGAACAGGCCAACGAAATTTCTTGCGAACGCTCGAGTTCTAGGGTGTAATTGGTTTCTTCCAACAGCTTCTCTTCCACCTCTTGGAAATACTTCTGCATCTCTTTTTCCGGCAATCCAAACATGGCATTGGCCACGGGCTTTACCATCTTCAAATCGCTCTGAATGCTATTTCCGATACCTGGGTATTGAATTTTCACTGCCAAAATCTTCCCATCCTTCTCCGCTTTGTGCACTTGACCGATACTCGCAGCCGCCGTACAATTTGTCTCGAAACGATCAAAAACGGTCATGGGTGATTTCCCCACAGACTTTTCAAAGGTTCTCACAACCAGCGGGCCCGACATCGGTGGTGCGGAATATTGGGATAGCGCGAATTTATCGGTGTACGCCCGGGGCAATAAGTTTTTGTCCATGCTCAGCATCTGCGCCACTTTGAGTGCACTGCCTTTGAGCTGACTCAATGATTGATAAATATCGGCTGCATTGTTTTCGTGCAGTTCTTCTTTGGTGTGTTCCGAATTGATGGTTTTTTTGGCGTAATACTTCAAATAATTGCCACCAATCTTGGCTCCGGCCCCCATCAATTTCATTGCCCTCTCCACTTTAGAAGTGGGGATTTTGTCTTGGGTATCTATCATTTTTGAAAGCCTTGAATCAAGAACTTACCAAAATCGAACAATTTATCTACTGCATTACGTCCCACAAAATCCATGGTCAGTTGTACCGATTTCTCGATGCAAGCATCTGTGCGCTCAAAATCGGCAGAATCATCTTTGAGCCAAAAGTGCATAACAAATGCCAAGTTCATTCCCAAAGCCTCTACGTTTAATTTAGAAATTACCTTCCGATCGGGTATTTCACCTGAAACACTCGCCGCGTTCAACATCGGACTCACAGTGGCCTGAAATGCACTGCGTAAGCCCATCAAACCTTTAATTTGATCGGTTGGGTTTTTCCAATCTTGGAATTTCCACAACAAATAACTGCGGATCTCCCTCAAGCTCTCCACAAAAGCAAAATGCATGGTGAGCATTTTTTCGGTGATGGTAAATGAACCAAATTGTTCATCTTGCGCAAACCTCGCGGCAACATCCTCCCAACGATTCACCAAAACAGATTCTTCCACCTTCTCCAAACTCGAAAAGTGATTGTAAAATTCTGTTTCCGTCATCTCCAATGACTCGCACAAAAGAAACACATTTGCTGGCGCATGCCCATGTTTTAGGCAGTACTTCACGTATTCAGAAACGATTTGGTTTTTCATATTCAATGTCTGTATAAGAAACACTACAGATGCGGGAAAGTTTTAATATTTATTTGATTGGTTCTGTGTTATTTTGCATTTACATGACAACGCTTCAAGACGATTACAACACACAAAGAACCCATCTCGGCATTTCCGAATATGGGCGTCATGTTCAAGAGTACATCGAACACATCAAAACCATAGCCAGCAAGGAAGAACGCACATCTTGGGTGCACAATTTGGCGGGCATTATGGCCACCTTAAACCCCGACATCAAACTTCAAGTGAACTACAAAGAAATTTTGTGGGGGCACATTTTTCAGATGGCGAATTACGAGTTGGATGTGGATTGTCCATACGAAATCGTTCAAGACAAAAAAGAATTCAAGCGCCCAGAGCATTTGGGGTATAACGTGAGTGGCATTCGTTTCCGATTTTACGGCAGAAATCTTCAGATGATGATTGATCGCGCAGCCGAAATGGAAGATGGCGAACTCAAGCAAGACGTGGTGAATATGATTGCATCATTCATGTACAATTCATGCAAAGCTTGGAACAACGAAAATTTGAGTAACGAGGTGATCGCCGAACATTTGAAAACCCTATCAAAAGGACAATTGAATATCGATGGATCCGAATTGGTTGTGAGTGCAGACACCACAGTGAGCGTGAGAAGGCCCATGCAGAAGACCAACAACTTTGGTCGGAACAATAACAACAACAATAAAAACAAAAATAACAACAACAAAAACCGCGGTAAAAACTACCGCAGATTTTAAACGATATGGCAGTATTTGAAATTGAAGGCGGACACAAACTGAAGGGTGAAATCATCCCACAGGGCGCAAAAAACGAGGCACTACAGGTCATTTGCGCGGTCTTGTTAACTGCCGAACCGGTAACAATCAACAACATCCCTGAAATCAGGGACGTATTGAAATTGATTGAATTACTACAAAGTTTGGGCGTGACTGTAACCCGCAATGAGCGTGGTTCATTTACGTTCGTCTCAAATAACATCGACTTGGAATTTTTGAACAGTCCAGAATTCAAAAAACAAGGTGCTGCACTCCGCGGATCCATCATGATCGTAGGCCCCTTATTGGCCCGATTTGGTCGCGGCTACATCCCTTCCCCGGGAGGTGATAAAATTGGCAGACGCAGGCTCGATACCCACTTCGAAGGTTTTATCAATTTGGGGGCAAAATTCGAATTTCAGGCCGAAAACAACTTCTATAAAGTATCAGCCGACCGTTTGAAAGGTTGCTACATGCTGCTCGATGAGGCTTCTGTAACAGGCACTGCAAACATTCTGATGGCAGCGGTCTTGGCTGAAGGCACTACCACCATTTACAATGCCGCTTGCGAACCCTACCTCCAACAATTGTGTTTGATGCTCAACAGCATGGGCGCAAAAATCTCTGGCATTGGCTCAAACCAACTCACCATTGACGGCGTTACATCACTCAATGGATGTGAGCATCGCTGCTTGCCCGACATGATTGAAATTGGTAGTTTCATTGGTATGGCGGCCATCACACAAAGTGAAATCACCCTCAAAAATTGTAGAGTCGACATGCTTGGAATCATTCCCAAAATGTTCCAACGTTTGGGTGTGAAATTGGAAATACATGGCGATGACATCTTCATCCCTGCCATGGACCACTACGAAATAGACACTTTCATCGATGGCTCAATTCTCACGGTATCTGACCAAGTATGGCCCGGATTCACGCCCGATTTGATTTCCATTGCCTTGGTAACTGCAACCCAAGCCCGAGGCACCGTGTTGATCCATCAAAAAATGTTCGAAAGCCGTTTGTTCTTTGTTGACAATCTGATTGACATGGGCGCACAAATCATTCTTTGCGATCCACATCGTTGCACCGTCATCGGTTTAGATCGCAGAACGCAACTCAAAGGCATCACAATGAGTTCACCAGACATCCGTGCGGGTGTGGCTCTGTTGATCGCCGCGATGAGCGCCAAAGGCAAAAGCACCATAAAGAACATCGAACAAATCGATCGTGGTTACGAGCGAATTGAAGAACGTTTGAACGCTTTGGGGGCTAAAATCACGCGCATCAACGACTAAGCGATTTTTATTTTTTGACTTTTCCGATTGAGCTGCTCAAGCCAAAGTATACATTCATGCCTTTGATTTGATTCACTATCAGGTTGCTCAACAAATTATCAGAACCCACAAATAATGGGCCCACTCTCACGCAGGCACCGATGTTTCCTTTTCGATAATCTTGGGTGAGTCCCACGGGCATCGACACTTCCAACCATTTACTTTCAAACCTGGGCACCACCACGATGGACGATGGTTGCCTAAAACCTGCAATTTTTGCCGATACCAACGATTGCTGCCATTGAAACGCTGCGTAAAAACCCGCCTTCAACCGCATATCGCCTTGTAATTGTATTTGGGTTGGCAATACCACTTTTTGCGATACTACAGAGGCTGAATAGTTCAAATTGCCCTTGGCGAAGGTCTCCAGATACTGAAATCCTTCGGCGCTGCCTTTCGCAAATGCACCAAAGAACGCACTATCGGTTTTAAGCGTTACCGGTGTTGAATTACTAATTGAAAAGGAATTTACATTGTTTCCGTACGATACTTGTCCCCAGTCTAATACAGATGCTGCCAATCTCCATTTGTAATTCCTTGCTTTGGGATCGCCCAACCACCTTTCTTTGATTTGAGCCGATGCACTACCCTTTCCACCTTCTACCGACACCCCAAAATCAAACCCAACACCATTGCCCAAAATGTTTCTGAACGATGGCAATCCCCCTACGATGATTCCACTCAACATACGTTGTAGCACTTGAGATTCGGAATAGGCAATTTGGGCATTGCTTTGAATGATTGAAACAGAATCTCTGCCATAGGTTTTGAGTTGAATCCCATCAGAAATCAACGACACATGCCCCAAGCCCATCAAATATTTGGCTGTGGCACCTACAGAAATCTTCAATTTTTTCGCGTCCACAATGGCAAAGGCCAAGGATGCACCTATTTCCTGATAGGCATTGGCTTGAAAATTGATTGGATATGGCGATAATTGATTCAATCCAAATTTGGATCCCCCTTGGGCGCTATCGAACAATACCTTGGCGTAAGACAGTGTTCCGTTCGATATGTTTTTGAGCATCAAACTGGATCTTGTTCTGCTGTGAGAAGCCCACACAAACCTTTTACCCATACGATTTGCATACGATGGCCCGCGCCATTCTAGACCAACAGTGGCCCAACCATCATTCCCAACATCTCTGGTTTTCAAATATTCTGAACGCCATTGTACCTGTCCTTTGCTGTTTTGATATTCCGCGGCAACATTGCCTGTAATGGCTTGCCATAAGGTAAATGGCGCCGTTAAAGAAAACATGTTGTTACTAACCTCAAATCCTATGGTTGATACGTTGGCATGGCGCTTATAGGCCATGGATGTCAAAAGGGCTGGATTGCTATACACGGTGTGAACGCCAGCAAAATTGCTATTTTGAATACCGTGAAATGTTTGGGCTTGGGCATTTCCCCAAAAGAAAACTACCCCAATTGCCAGTGCAAATTTTACGTTCATGTGGTGTGTACAGCAAATGTCGTACTAAATCTTAACGCAAAAAAAAAGAGCCGGGCAAGCCCGGCTCTTTTTTTTGTATAATTCGAAAGAATTAGTTCACAGTTAACTTGCTACTCATGCGGCCCAAGTTGCTTTCTACTGTTACCATGTAGATACCCTTAGACAAACCTGCAGTGCTTACAGAAACTGAATTCTGACCAGCAATGCAATTGACAGATGCAGAAGTGCTAACAACACGACCGTTCAAATCAGTTACAACCGCCTTAACAGCAGATGGTGCAGTAAGATCAAACACTACATCAGCAGCGCTGTTTGAAGTCACGGGGTTAGGATAAACCTGAACACCAGACAAACCGGCTACGATGTTTTTGTTAGACAAGTTCGGTGTAGTGATGTGCAAGAAGCTTGGGAAGAAAATGGTATTTCCGAAAACTGTACCAGGCAAGTAAGACTTCAAGAAACCGAACAAAGTTTGTCCGTAACGAACTTGGAAGTTGGTTACAAACATGTTGTTGATTTTGTTCTTAGATGTGATTGATTGATCATGGCCATCCAAAGAACCCAAACGAACACCATACATATTGTATTTCTTGGTCCAAGTAGAACCGTTGTATGCCAAACCAGTATCACCCAAAGCCGCTTTAATCATTGGCTTGTACATCACACTGAAAGCAAACAAATTAGTAGTTCCATCAGCACCATTGGTTGACTTAGTTTTCAAATCTACGGGGATTTGAATACCTCTACCGATGAAAGACTTAGGCGTTCCATTTTCCAAAATCAAACTATCTGCGTAAGCTTTGGTCAACAACAATGTATCTGTTTTGATAGCAGCACTGTTTATCAAAGATTTGTAAGACAATTTGTCTACTGCGGGCGTAGCATAACTATATGCAACACCAGGATTGCTTTGCAAAGTATAACCACCTACTTTAATACCTGTAATATCGTAGTACTGGATGTAAACGGTATCAACCACGTCAACCATGGTACCAGCCACATCCACTTGGTCAACCAAACGAATGTAAAACTGAGTGAAAGCCAATGAATCCACGGTGTAAGGATTGAAGCGAGTTAACACTTCGTTCTTGCCCAAGAAAGCTGAATCTTTTGGATCGAAAGATGTTCCCAAAATATGAAAACCCACTTTTGATTTGGTTCCATCCGCATAAACCATACACAAGTTGGTATCAGGCTGTATGAAACTCACAAATCCACTCAAAGTTTGTCCCAACAACTCATTTTCCTCATAAGCTCCGGTAAAATTGTACCATGCGCTGTAGCTTTCTGCACGACGGCTGGGCGTCAAGGTCTTGTCTTTCAACACATACGTAGTAGATGATTTACGAATGTTCTTTTGCTCTTTTGGCACATCAAAAGAAGGTGCTTGAGCCATAGCGCCTGCGGTCAATCCCAACAAAGCCACCAAAGAAAGTAATGATTTTTTCATTTTATATAGTCTTTATGCAAATATAACAAAATTCAACCAATCTCTCAATGCCATTTCATATTGACGAAAAAATGGCAAATAACCATATCCCCTTATAAATCACCGAGCAGCGGACGCAGCACAATCTCTTCCATTACGGTTCGATCATTGATCTCAAAGGCCGTAAATATGGTTTCCGCCACGTCATCAGCACGCATAAATCGAGATTCAGGCAAATCCACACCCGCCCAACTATCGGTCAATGTAGCACCCGGAAGCACGGAACTCACCCGAATGCCATGGGGCATACCTTCCAATCTCAGCGATTTACTGAATCCTAGCAAACCAAATTTCACCACCGAATAACTTCCACCGGCGGCGTAAGCTGTGATACTTGCGATGCTACACATGTTAAAAACATGGGCCCTCTCCACCCCTTTCATCCTGTCCCACAGTCCGCGGGTGACATGATACGCCGATGTTAGATTGGTTTGTAGCAAATGTTCAAACTGTCCTTCATTTTCTTCCATCATCGTACCGGGTAAAAAAAGTCCGGCATTGTTCACCAACACATTCACATGAGTGAAGGTTTCATTGATGGCATTGATGGCTAAAGACACCTCAGATCGCACCGATAAATCCGCGGCAAAGACCTCAACACTCGAGGCACCTTCGCCCAAAAGATTTAGCTTGGCGGTGTGTAAATGATCTGCATTCCTGGCAACCAAAAACAGATGGTGACCCTCCTTTGCGAAACGCTTTGCCACAGCAAAACCAATGCCTTTGCTTGCCCCAGTAACTACCACATTGAACTTCATGGTCCAAAGATAGTTTTGAAAAGCCCCTGAAACAATGTTAACTCAACAGGTAAGGCACTTCAAGTTGAAAGAGCGGTATAGTCACATCAAATTCAACCCCATCCACGAGTCGCTCAAAAGTGTAATGGCCCCTCATGGTACCGAAAGCCGTATTCATCAAACATGAACTGGTATATTCGTGCTGATCTCCGGATGGGATGCTAGGCTGAACACCAACCACTCCCTCGCCTTCCACGATGCGTTCAACACCGTGAGCATCCAAAATAATCCATTTTCTGCGCAACAATCGAACAGAAAAATCGCCCAGATTTTCAATAGTGATGTGATAAAAAAACACAAATTGGTCCTGCAATTCCACGCTGTGTTTGCTGCTGTAAGCACACTCTACAGACACCTTAACATCGTGGGTAATCTCAGACACCATCATCAGCATCAATCTTCGTCGTCTGTAGATGCTTTGCGAGGATCTTCCTCTTCCTCCTCCTCTTCTTCCTCTTCTTCTTCATCCACATCTTTCGATTTGGTAGAGGTACGAATCAGCGCATCCAAATCTTCTTCTGTAAGGATCTCTTTGGCACGGGTACTCAACTTTACCAAATAACTGGTATCGTCGGTTTCTAACCGAACCGCGGTCACTATCTCTCCCTTAGAATTGGGATAACGCACTGTTTTACCTGTTACACCGGTGGGATACGTCTCGTCGAATAAGTCGAGCAATTCCGCCGACAGTTTGCTGTACTCAATTACAACTTTGGGCTTGTCCATCTCTTCAAAATTTTACTCAAAAAAACAACAGAATTCCCTTGGTTGTTCATGGGTTTTGCACATTTTTTTCTACATGTTTCCAAAATCAGGACACCCCAAAAAGTGGGACACCATTAAAAAACACAAACCATTGATTATTAAATCATTAACCTAAAACATCAACCGCCGTTCATTGAAACAAAATGTTTCATCGCCAACATTACAAGAACAAAATAATTCAACTTTTACACCTCGGAATTCTGGTTTCTCGCCAACCCAGATGCGTAAATGGAAGTGTTTGCCCCGATTATCGATTCATGCTTATCAAAAACTCGTTGTTGTCTTTGGTATTTTGCATGTATTTCAAGAAGGTGTTCATAGCTTCCTCCGAATTCATATCGGCCAGGTGATTTCGCAACACCCACATCCTTTGATTGGTTACTTTATCAACCAACAAATCGTCGCGGCGGGTACTTGAACTCAATATATCAATGGCAGGAAAAATGCGCTTGTTCGACAATTTGCGATCCAATTGCAATTCCATATTACCGGTTCCTTTGAATTCTTCAAAGATCACTTCGTCCATTTTTGAACCTGTATCGGTAAGGGCCGTAGCGATGATGGTTAAAGATCCACCACCTTCAATGTTTCTTGCAGCACCAAAGAATCGCTTGGGTTTGTGAAGCGCATTGGCATCCACACCACCCGATAAAATCTTTCCAGATGCTGGCTGAACGGTATTATAAGCACGGGCCAAACGCGTGATTGAATCCAACAAGATCACCACGTCATGACCGCATTCTACCAATCTCTTCCCTTTTTCAAGCACCATGTTGGTGAGTTTCACGTGCTTATCGGCTGGCTCATCGAAGGTTGATGCAACCACTTCTGCACGCACACTGCGGGCCATGTCTGTCACTTCTTCCGGACGTTCGTCGATCAGCAAAATGATCATATATACTTCTGGGTGATTCTTGGCGATGGCGTTTGCGATGCCTTTCAGCAACCAAGTTTTACCAGTTTTAGGCTGGGCCACAATCAATCCCCTTTGTCCTTTACCGATGGGCGATATCAAATCGATGATTCGGTTGGGGTAATTGCTCGCGCTATCGCACAGATTCAATTTTTCATCGGGGAAAAGCGGGGTAAGGTGCTCAAACGCCACACGATCTCTCACTTCTTCAGGGGTTCTGCCATTCACACTTTCGATTTTCACCAAGCAGAAATACTTCTCGTTTTCTTTGGGTGGTCTAATGGTTCCACGAACGGTATCGCCCGTTTTCAAACCATTTTGTTTGATCATGAAACCGGGAATGTACACATCGTCTGGAGACGCAACATAATTGTAATCCGGTGAACGCAAAAATCCGTACCCATCGGGCACTGTCTCGAGTACACCTTGGGTGGTCACTACCCCTTCCATTTCTGTAAAAAGCGCCAAAGCTTCACGCCTTCTCTTTTCTTCGGGCGAAATGGCTGGCTCTGGTCGAGGCGTTGGTGGGTTATTCGTATTAGAAACGGGATTGCCGTTTGCTGTATTGTTTACTGGGGTATTTGCGGGATTCCCTTGAGCGTTGTTTTCACGGGGCTCACGGTTCTCTCTGGGTTCGCGGTTCTCACGAGGTTCACGATTCTCACGGGGTTCGCGATTTTCGCGCGGCAAACGATTTTCGTTTTGCGTCCTTGGCTCCCGAGGATTGGCATTTTCTCTGGGTTCGCGGTTATTAATTACTTCTCTTGGTTCGCGGTTTTCGCGTGGTTCGCGATTTTCTCTAGGCTCACGATTTGGGCGGGGCTCTCTCACCTCCCGAGGTTCGCGGGGCCCTCTATTTTCGCGAGGATTTCTGTTTTCCCTGGCCACTGGAGCAAGGCTATCAGCAGAAACTTCTACTTTTTCTTCTGAACGATTTGATTCTTCCGCAACAACCTGATTGGAAGGCAATTCCGACCCCGCTTCGCGGTGTCTTTGGAATGGCTTGGGTTGCACAACGGGTGTTTTGGCAGGAATTAACTCCACCACATCACCGGCAGCGGCAGCCACTTTTTCTGCCTGTAATTCTTCAGCCGTTTTGCGAGGCCTACGTCCGCGCTTCTCAGAAGCATCTTGCGATGATTCTACAGCCTTTTCGGCTGTTGCATTGTTATCCGTCAAAGCAACCTCAGCCACCACAGCGGGTTTGGATGAGGATGTTGCCGCAACCAATTCAAGGGCAGCTATCAACTCCCCCTTCTTCAGTTTGGTAGTATTTTCAATTGAAAGGTTGTCGGCGAGGGTGCGCAAATCACCCACACTCATTTTAGAGAAATCCGGTCTATCGGCCATAAAAAATAATCGTATTCAAAAATTTGTGTAAAAACGTTGGGGAGAAATTCATTGGGTTGCAGACGCGCAACGCAGAACTATGTCGCAATAATAAGATAAAAAACTTAGTCAGAAAAATTATTTGCGATAATTGCAAAAATCAACCATCATATTGCTCGAAAAAATACTGACGGCGGGTTAAACCCATGGCTTTCAGTCGTTCTCTGCTCTCCTTGCACATCACTTCCCAACCACAAACGTAAACATGGGAGCCTAAATCCTTTGACAGCAACTGTTCATACACGGGATGCACATATCCTTTGTGAAAGTTGTTTGAATTGGGCAGCGCGGCCAATCCTTCATCGCACTTACTTAATACAGGGTGATAATGAAAATTGGAATTTTGCTCACGCAGCGCAAGCCAATGCTCATGATACAACACATCTTCTACTTTGCGGTTGCCAAACACCAAATGAACATGCCTGTTTGGATTCAACGCCAGACTTGCTGCAATCATCGATCGAAACGGCGCAACGCCGGTGCCCGTGCACACAAACAAGTTAGGAACATCCACCGAAGTATCACGCAGAACAAATCCACCCTGCGGCATTGAAATCTCTAACTTCGCCCCAGTTCCCAACCCAAACAAATAGGGTGTCATCATCCCAGCAGTATTTAAAGCGACACACAATTCCAGTGCGTTGGTTTTTTCCGCCTTTTGATTGGCAATTGAATAGCTACGCTCGATACTTTCTCCATTGATTAGCGCTTTAACAATCACAAACTGTCCGGCAATAAAACCAACGGCTTCAGGCAAATGCAATTCAAACACCTTGACCCTGTCTGATAGGTTTCGGATGGAATTTATCGCAGCAATCATCACCACAAAATTAATGGGGATTGCTAACTTCGTAGCATGCAATTTGCGAATTTATTTGCCATCATATTGGGTGGAGCTTCGGGGAGTATACTTCGATGGCTCGTTGGGTTAAAAACCCCTTTTGTCCCACAGCAATTTTCTTGGGGCACCTTCACCGTCAATATGGCTGCCTGCCTTTTAATGGGTGCGTTGTACCCCCGATTGAATAGTGATTTTTGGCGTTTGTTTTTACTCACTGGCCTTTTGGGCGGTTTCTCCACCTTTAGCGGATTGATCTTCGAAATAATCCAATACGTAGAACACCAAGAATGCCGATTGGCGGTCGTATATGGTTTTACATCGCTTATCTTTGGGATATTAATAACATGGTTCGGACAGCGATTCTTAGCATCTTAATTTTCTTTGGTCATTCCCTCGGGGCGATGCAAATCCTCATCCCAATGGATGAATCCCAAAAAAACCACCTTAAAGCCTATGGATTGGCCTTTTGGATGCTCAAGCAACAACGCGAAGTGCAATGGTTGCTCAACTATCAAGGTGGTAGCTTCATGATGCAATACGCACCCGAAACAGAAAAAGAATGTAAAATCCGGGGCATTTCTTTTGAGACCATCTCAGACGCCGCCAGCAATGCAATCATCACTGAAATTCAAAACCCCAGTGCCAACATGAATGCCATCAAATTGCTCAATGCACCGAAAATCGCCGTGTATTCCCCAAAAACCAAGCAACCATGGGACGATGCCGTGACACTCGTATTAACCTATGCCGAAATTCCTTACGATATCGTGTTCGACGACGAGGTGTTGGGCGGGAAATTGCTCGAATACGATTGGCTGCACTTGCACCATGAAGATTTCACCGGACAGTTTGGAAAGTTTTACAGCAGCTACAGCAGCGCGCCTTGGTATTTGGCCGAAGTAGCGGAAGCCGAAGCGATGGCCAAAAAACATGGCTTCGAATCGCCCCGTGAATTGAAAAGAGCGGTTGTGATGAAAATTCGCGACTTCATGCTCGGCGGAGGATTCCTGTTTGCCATGTGCAGCGCCACCGACACCTATGACATCGCCATGGCCGCCGCAGAAACAGACATTTGCGAATCGATGTACGATGGCACACCCGCCGATCCAAGGGCACAAGAGAAATTGGATTACGACAAATGCATCGCCTTCAAAGACTTTACCCTAATTGAGGATCCCCTGTATTACGAGTACAGCAACATCGACGTGGACCCATCGCGCAGAAAAGTTCGGGAAGAAGAAGACCTATTCACCCTATTCGATTATTCTGCCAAATGGGATTTGATCCCCAGCATTTTGTGCCAAAACCATACCCGCACCATCAAAGGATTCATGGGACAAACCACGGCCTACCGGAACGCGCTGGTTCGATCTGATGTATTGGTGATGGGCGAAAATGCCATGCTCAACGAGGCCCGATACATCCATGGCGAGTTGGGGAAAGGCACGTGGACATTTTTCGGGGGACATGATCCTGAAGACTATCAGCATTTTGTGGGGGAGCCGCCAACGGATTTGAATTTGCATCCCAACAGTCCGGGCTATCGACTGATATTGAACAACATTTTGTTTCCATCGGCCCAGAAAGCCAAGCAAAAGACCTAGTGCATGCGGTTTCAACAATTGTGGACGTCGTTTGGTAAAACACCCCGTTTGTTTCAATGGGGCTGGCTACTGGTGCTATTGGGGAGCGTGGCGCTTCGGTTTGTTGGGATCACCGACATGGCTTGGGGTTACGACGAGTTGAGTGCTGTTTTCAGGGCGATGTCGACTGCTGACAAATGGCATTCACATTTGGCTGAGGGCGTGGCGGTTGACGGACATCCAGCGGGTGTACAAACGATTTTGTGGTGGTGGATTTCTGTGGCGGGGAATGACGTTTTGTGGCCTCGCATTTTCACCGCGATATTTTCGATGGGCGTGTTGTGGCAATTTCACCGCATCGCCAATAAATTGTTTGGCTATGAAGCGGCCTTTTGGTCGGTGTGTTTGATGGGATTGATGTGGTGGCAATCGAGCATGGCGATATGGATCCGTCCTTATATATTTGGGTTGCCTTTTGTGTTGTGGTCCTGGGATTTGGTTTTAGGATTATTAAAGCAGCGTGATGCTCGGGGCGATGTGATGCTTCCTGAGGGCATGGGCTGGTTCGCGGTCAAGTTAGGCGGCGCCCTGGCGGGCGCCGCCTACATCCACTATTTCGCCGGCCTTACGGCCGGCGCATCCTTCTTGGCCCTACTGCTCATCCAACCAAAAATCCAAGCAAATAACAGTCCTCATACCCAAGGACTCCACCCGTCCTATATCCTTTTTCTCCCCATTACCGTTGCACTCCTTTTCTATTTGCCCCACCTGCCCATCACCTATGCCCAGTTTCAACTCGGCGGATTGGGATGGCTCAATCAACCCAAACCTGAATTTCTTTACAACTTCCTACAATACGCTACCGGAAACTCACTCCCCATACTCATCCTCTTTGTTAGCGCCATTGTCTATGCCATTCAATTCCAATTTCGCATCGCCTACCTACCCAAACCCGCATCGCTCAAACGCATTTTACGTCAGCCCGTCATCCTTTTAGCACTGGGATTCACCTTCGTCTTCGCGTTCGGCTATGTATATTCCTTGACCCGCGCACCCATCCTTCAAAACAATGCACTGTATTTCGCTTTCCCCCTGCTCATCCTCGTTGCCGGCTATGGCATCGCTACACTAAGAAATCAACTTTCCCCAACATTCAACGGCATAAACCGGTTCGAAAAAATCACACGACCCCTGGCCATCGCACTGCCTGCCTTACTGCTGTACAATACCCTCTACCAAAAACAATTCCTCACCCTCGAGCGCAAAGGATCCCATCATCGCATCGTGGAAAAATCGATCGCCTTCGTACTAGAAACAGACAATAACGGAACAGATAAACTTGGGCCGCGCCACAATCATATTTGGCTCGACGGTCCTACCGACAACTACCAATTCCACAAAGGGCAAATCTTACAGAAACACAAAACCACAAGTATACCCCCATCAGAATATTTTGAACACCAAGGTCCATCACTTCCATACCTCGCAAAAAAATTGCAATCCCTAAAACTCAACGACCATGTCTTCCTCGGTGTGCAATCTGGATCTCAACCCTGGCTTTTACCCCTCATTGAATCACACTTCGCCTATACTTCCCGATACGAAAACGACACCAATTCAGAAGAAATAGATATCGACCGTAAACTATCACCCAGCCACCAACCCACACAAGAGCAACTGATTGGCGGCGAGTGGTTTACACTGGCAAATTATCGCGAACCGACCTTCAGCGCAGCGGATTTTCACCTGCAAAACGCCAGCACAATTCACAACACCACTGATACCACTACACTTTCGGCCGAGTTGCCACTCAATCAGTTCAAACCTCAACCCAACGACGTTATCCTCATCGTGGTGAAAGTCGCTGATGCCCAAGGCGAAATCCAAACATCGCTCTGGAACCCCAACAAACCCGATAAGCACTACTACACCAA
>JACCDO010408732.1_pt1 | contig 15787 bp, 13 predicted proteins | sample 7446101 | NCBI WGS metagenome assembly JACCDO01 (sample SAMN15323440, study PRJNA562643) | freshwater metagenome | isolation source: river surface water | place: USA:Blue River Watershed | collected 2017-08-16
AGTCTTGGAGAAAAACAGCGATTGTAGTTTCGCATAATATTGGTTTTATTGAAGATGTATGTGATTTTATGTTAGCTATTGAAAATTGTAAATTGTCAACATATAGAGGTGCTTATCATTCATATAATAAAGCTCTTAAGGAAGCACATAAAACTGCTGAAAAAGAATGGGATCAGTACCAAAAAAATCTAAAAGCAGCACAAAAGAAAGGCGCCAAATCTATTGCTGACCTTGCTAAAAAACCTGTACCTGTCCGCCCCCCAAAACCCTACGATGGGCATATTAACTTTGGTGAAGCTTCTGGAGACATACGCTCTAACATTATATCGTTTAATGATGTTTCATTCGGCTATTCTGATGTTCCAATTCTCCAAAAAATTAATATGGGTTTTGGTATGGGTGATAGAATTGTACTTGTTGGACCAAATGGATCTGGTAAATCAACTCTAATTAAACTAATTACAGGTGAAATAACACCAACAGAAGGTGAAGTGCGTGTTCATCCTCATGCTGTGATTGGTTATTATAACCAACATTTTGAAGATCAACTTCCACTCGATCTAACACCTGTTGAATATCTTAGATCAAAAATTCCACATAGTCTTAAACAATCTAATGTTGATCAATCTGTTCGTAGTTTCCTCGGACGTGTTCGACTTGACCCAGCATCACATCTCGTTCCTATCGGAAAACTATCAGGTGGACAAAAGGCAAGAGTAGCTATCGTTGAACTTATTTTCATGCAACCACATTGTCTTATTCTAGATGAACCTACAAATCATCTGGATTTAGATACTGTTGAATCACTTATTGATGGTCTTGCTGAATTTAATGGTTGTATATTTATTATTACACACGATCATAATCTAATTACTTCAATTGATGCGCAAGTTAAAATGATGGATCCTGCTACTAAAAATATTAGTTCTATAATTAACTCGTATGAAGCCTATACTTCTTATGTGATGTCTACTCTACACTAAGATTAAATTATTTTACCTCGCATTTTAATTAAGGCTTCTAATTTTTTATCTTGTATTTGTCTTAATTTAGCCATATCTTGTGATGATTTTACGATATCATTTTGTTTATTTTCTTCATAAAGGGTATAAATATTTGTATCTTTAAATTGTTCTCCAATTTTTTCTATTTTATTAACTTTAAAAACAGTATCAGAATTAATTTCTAAATTACCAGAAACTTTTTCTACATTTTTATCATATGCTTTTTCGTATTCTTTAATGTTTGGATTAGTAGGTAATAATTTAACTAAGTCAACATTATTTGTAGGATTATTAAAATATTTAATGTTTAATAAATATTCAAAAGCTTTTTTCCCTTTTAATGGTTGATTTAATTCAGTATCTATAATAGTAGGAACTATATCTATTTCTTTAGGTGCTTCTGTTACATCAATATTTATCATTTTAAAAAGTGATTTAATATTATGTTTTTCTAGATATTCAATTAGTTTAATACAGTAGTTACATTGTTGTGAATAAAAAACCACACGCATTAGAATATATTAATAATTAATGATAAAATCTTTTTATAAGGATTATCCAAAAAAAATGAAATTTATTATTAAAAGGTTTATAAGTATATATATATAATGATTAAAATTGGAAAAAATAATATTAAAATTACTAATGTACAAAAAGAATTAGGCAATTCTCAAATAGATTTTACACTTTCTGGTCCAGATATTGATTATATTGTGGCAAATACTATTAGAAGAACTATTTTTGCTGATATTCCAATTTATGCATTTAATGAATTTAAATTTGATAAAAATACATCTGTTTTCCATAACAATTATCTTAAATTACGATTAAGATACATGCCTGTGTGGGGTATTGAAAATACTGTTGAATATTTGGATATTAATGCTAAAAAAATTAAACAAAATAATACTGAAGATAATCAAGATGTCATAACAAATGATGGTGATGAAGTACAACTTCAAGCTGATACCACTCTTAATTCATCAACATTAAAACAATTTACTATGTATCTTAATTTTAAAAACAAAACCAATGATATTGTTACAGTTACAACAAATGATGCCAAATTTTATTATGGAGAAAAACAAATTAATTCACCTTATCCTGTTCCAATTCCAATTGTTAAATTACAAGGTAATCAAGAAATTGCTTTCTCCGCTATTTCTACTTTGGGTATTGAAAATGAAGATGCTATGTATAGTGCTGTTAATGTAGCATACTACAAACAGCAAAATGATAACGAATTTAATTTTACAATTGAATCAAAAGGACAAATTACCGAACATAGAATTATGAAAGTAGCTTTAATTAATATTGATAAAAAACTTAAAAATTTTATTAAAATTTTAAATGAAAACAAATCAAATGATTACCAACAAGAAGGTGTTATTATTGTTCATAATGAAGACCATACATTAGGAAATTTAATTAGTAGAGGATTACAGAAACATTCAAAAATTAGTTTCGCTGGGTATAATTTACCACATCCATTATCTAAAAAAGTACATATTCATTATAAACTTAAAGATAAATCTAATATTATTGATGTCATAAAATCAGTTGTTGATTATTACAATGAATTATTTTCACAACTTGATGTATTTTAATTTTTTATTTATATAAACTTATTATTTAATTTATATAATTAAACATCTATTTCAGAATCATCATCTTTTTTTTTTGCTATTTGTGAATCTGTATCATCTATCATTTGAAATCTTTTTGGTACTTCGATAAAATTAACAAAAGTTTTATTTAATGTTTGACCTTTATCATCTGTAAATTTATAATTCATATTAACAAATAGTTTTTTATCACCTTTAATTGGTATCATAAAATTTGGTATTATACCTTGGTATGATGTTATTGTTCCTTTATAATGATATCCTTCATCACCAAAAATCTCTATATCAAATCCCATTGGATTATCCACGTTTTGACCATCTGTTACAACAGTTGTAACAATTGTTGGGATGTTTAATGCCAAAAAATTATGTGTAACTTTAACTTTTTTCATTTTACGATTCATATTTTTATCCAAATATTCATGTTCTTCTACCAAAGCTCTTTGTGTGAAAAAATAATCGATATTTTGAAATGGTTTTTTTTGAAATTGTAATGTATTAAATGCTTCAGATAAATCAGCCATTAGTAATATTATTACTATAGGGTTTTTTTCTTTAATACTAATTTCTATTTTCTTAATATAATTAATGAGTTTAAAACACAAATACTTTTTATTCAAATATAATACTGACAATAAAACTATTAAAAAAATTATTTACACAAAAAAACTTGGAGAATTAAAAGAACAAATTATTGGTAAAAAATTTTCACAAGAAAATGAATTTGTTTTACTTAAATTACAAAAAGAACCAAAATATAAAGATGGACTTACTGGCCCTCTTAGTAAAATTATTGGAGGACCTATTAAACTAACTATTACAATGTATAAAATTTCTTCAAATAATATATTAAAACCAATATATGAAGAAAAATTAAATAAAGCTGGTGAATTAGATTTAGATAAAAGAAATTCACAATTTTTGTATCTAACTAAAGAATACCTAAATAATGGGATTGATTTAAAAGACTTAGAAAAAGTAGCATTATGGGCGGCACAATATAATTTAGAAAAAAGACCTTTAGCCCCAAAACTTATTAACCAAGTATTATAATTTGAGTTATAAAAAATTATTTATATGTTTAGAATAATGAACTATAATAAAGGAAATGAAGATTTTTGTGCAGAATCTAATTATAATATAGTTAATACGCAAAAATCTACTAATGAATATGTTGATAATTTACTTACTAGTGATAAAAATAAAAGATTTATAGAAAAAAATACAAATTGTATTTTTACATGTGCTGAATGCTATTATCAGACTAATTCAAGAATTAAATTATTATTACACGAAGACAATATAAATAAATGTAATACAAATAAATTATATAATTGGATTAAAAATGAATTAGAAATCCAAAAATATGCTCATCTTAAAAATTTTGTTGATAAAAATACTATTCAAAAAAATAAACCATGTAAACTTTATAAAAGACAAAAAGATAAAAATACACAAAATACTAATAATACTAAACAAATTAAAAATAAACAATCAATATTACATGATTCTAGTGAAACTATTACACCTGAATATAAAGTAAATTATTTATTACCTGAATTTTTTGTTGATTCAAATGGATCTAATAGACCTTTATCTGCTAATATGATTGTACCACGTAGGAAAAAATAAAAAAGTATTATTTAATTTGACCATATTGATTTTATTGTTGTCGTTGATATCTTTTTTGAAAATTTCTCCTTAATTTTAATTCGAGCTAATTTTTCATCATTATTTACTTGTGTTTTAATTTCTTTAATCCAGTTTATAATATCATCTGAATATTTTGATTTTTTTCTTAAACTTGGTTCACAAATTTTAAAATCAAGTTTTTTCCCCTTTGATGTATTTAACCATCCATTTATTATGATGTCATCTCTATCAACTTTATCATGACATTCTTGACATAAAACTACTAAATTTGATGAATCATTTTTTTGTAAATAAAATTTTGATTCATTTATATTATTCTTATTAAAATCTTTTTGCCATACAATATGATGGGTTTCTAATTTTTTTGAGGAATTACATATATGACAACTATCAACATAAACTTCTGAATTATATTTTGAAGTTTTGATATTACTTAATTCATCATACTCTTCTAAAATACATTTTGTTCTTTCATTAAAAATATTATCTTTCATTAAATATTTTGCTACTTGAAGACCATAAAATGTTTCTCCTTGACCATCTGATAAATGTCTATCGTATATTAATGTATCATTTGTTTGATCATATGTTATTTTTAAATGTTTGGCTTTGACTCTTTTTATATTTTTAACGGTATTCAAATTTGCTATTTTATGAAGATGTGTTGCTGTAATAAAACTGCTATTCTTTTCTGCTAAAGCTTCTAACATATAACATACTATTACGTTAGCACTACGTTCTTCTGTTCCTCTACAAATTTCATCACCAATCATCATTGTTTTTGAATCATTACGTTTTAATATTGCCATTAATTCTAACATTTCTACCATGAATGAACTTAACCCTTTGAACATATTATCATTCCCACAAATTCGGGTAAATAATGAACTGTATGGTGAATATTCAAATGACTGTGTTGCTGTATAATAACCTATTTGAGCCATTATTATATTTAATCCTATTGATTTCATTAGTGTTGACTTTCCTGATGAATTTATACCATACAATAATATCCCATCTTGTTCAGTTCCATTTCCTAATTCTATATCATGTGGTACATATACTGTTTCTGTTGATATCTTCTCAATTATTGGATGTCTCATTTGTTTGGAAATAAAATAACTTTGTTGTTTAGATTTAATTATAGGTTTTGAATAATGATTTGAAACAGCAACTAAAGCACCTGAATTTATAAAATCAATATATGCTATTTTTTTACTTATTTTATGTAAAAATTCTCCATGTTTTTCTAATAATGTTTTCATATCAGCAATAAATTTAGCCTTTATTTCTTTTGCTAAATCTTGTTTGTAACTTACTAAATTTTCTGATAAATCTTTTATTTGTTTACAATTTATTTTTGTATTAGCTGCTTTTGGTAATTCATTAAACGTTAAATCTTCCACTTTTACACTTATATCTTCTACCTTTAAACTTTTCACTTTACTTAAATTCTTTCTTAATGAACTACATCTTTTATTTGTTATTAATAAATAGTGTCCATCACGTTCGTTATATTTTACGTTAATTAATGTTTTTTCTTCATCTGTATCTTTTTTTTTAAAATATGATTTATCTTCAACATATTTTTCTAATTCTTTTACTAATAAATTTATAAAATTTGTTGATAAATTTATTTTATTATTTATTTTATCAATAGATTCATGAACTGTATTCTTATAAATAGTCTTGTCAGTTTCAGTATAATTAATAAAGTTTAATCCATTTATTGTATCTAAAATAAAATTTGATTCAATATATTTTAATATTTTTTTTACTTCTTTAATATCACTTGAACTAATATCAAAAGTATCTATTAAATTCTCCATTTTAAAATATTCATTCATTTTATCTATTTGATAAAATGATAAATAAATTTGATATAATTCAGCTGGGCATAACGATCCTATCTCTAATTTTCTTATTAATTTATCTAAATCAAAAATATCTTCTAAATAATTTAACAGATTAACTTGATGATTCTTACTTAATAACTTTTCGATATTATCATATCTCTTATTTATTTCTTTAATGTCAATTAATGGATTTGATAATTGAAAGTTTAAATATCTTTTTCCAATTGATGTCTTTGTATAATTTATTATCTCAAATAAGTTTGTTTCATTTGGATTTTTAGTATGAACATTTAATTGTTCTAATGCTCTATTACCTAAATATAAATATTTATTTGATGAATAAAATTCTGGTTGTCTTAATTTTTCTAATAGTCTAGGTTGATGAGACATTACATAATCTAATAATAATGTTAAACTTAACCTTGACCAATTTGTTGTACTTAATTCTAATTTGTCAATTATATCAATGTTTGTATCTGGTTTATATATTGACTCGAATAATTTTTTTTGCCATGATATCTTTTTATGGTTTTGTATTTTTATATTATATGTATTCTTTTCTTCTAAACCTAAATATGATAATACATCATCGGCTTTTAAAGATGCTACATTATCATCTTTTGTTAAACAATTTTCTAAAATAATCTCTCTAGGTGGATGTGATTCCATAAATCTTAAAGCATCATCAAGACCTAATAATGAATCTGATGATTTTGAATAAGTTTCGAAAATAGATCCGACACCTGTTGATAAATCATATGCTGATAATCCAATCACTAGTTTTTTACCAGCCTTATCTTTTATACTATCTAATACTATTGAAACTAAATAAGATGTGTTTGTATTTTTTTTATCAATATGAGTACCTGGTGAAAATATTCCTGTTACTTTACGTTCAGGTTCTGGAGGTTCAGTTACTTGATCAATTAATACAACAGTATAATTTAAGTCAATTAATTTATCAATAAAATTATAAGTTACATGAATTGGAAATCCCATCATTCTAGGATTTGATTTTGATAATGGGATGTTACTGTTTTTTCTTGTACAATGAACATCTAGCTCTTGGGATAAACTTGGTAAATCTAATCCATGCTCATCAGTACTATATGCTTCATGAAAACTTCCTACCTGCATCAATATGATTGTTCTTCCTCTACCATATTGTTTAGAATAATAATCGTGAATGTCAAAGTAATCTTTTACATTTATTTTATTTGGATAATCCATTTATTATTATACTTTTTTCCTTTTTAAACCAAATAATTTGATTTTGTACCCTTAAAGAATTTATTATTATTCAAACGAATGGTTATTTGTGTTTAGAAATAAAACATTTAATATAAGTTTAAATAATGGAAAGTCTAGACATTCACACAACAACTAGTGATAATTATGTCTCTGATACTGAATCAAACTCTGACAGTGATGTAGAATATCAACAGCAATGTACTAATTATTCTGCAACTACACAAAACAATGATAATATAAATGAAGTAATCGATGAATCTACTGAAGTTATTAATGAAGATACTAACAAAAATACATCAGATGTTGAACAACATGTAATAGAAAATATAGTTGAACCAGTAACTGAACCAATTAAAATTGAATTGGAAGAAAATGAAAATGTTATTAAAATTACTACTGAAATAGAAGAACATAATAAATTATATGAAAAAATGTTTGAAACAAAACTTGAATTATTAAATAAAGAACTTGAAATGGTATCACAAATTGTATCATCTGAAAAACAATTATGCGATTTAATTAATGAAAGATTAAATATAAAAGAAAATGTCTTATTAATTGCACAAAAAAGAATTAAAATTGAAGAATCTATTAGACACGCAATTAGCGATAGACTTGAAACTGAAAAAAAATTATTATCAAAAGCATATGAAATCTTAAATAAAGAAATTGAATTAAAAAATACTATAGCAATAAATGTTGCTACTGATAATAATACTAAACCTATTGATACTTTCTCATTAAAATCTAATGATGTAAATGAAATAGATGATGAAATTAATAATATTGTTTTATCTATAAATGATGCTGATACAAATAATTATAATGTTCCATCTGTATCAAGTGAAAAATATGATTATACATCTATTATTAATCATATTGAAAATTTAGATGAAAAACAACAAACTGAAACTGTTAATAATAATGTTGAATTATTAAGCACATCTGTTAATAATGTTGGATTATTAAGCACACCACTTGTTGTTCAACAATTAAATAGTAGCATTAGTGAACAATCATTGATTAAAAATAAATATATAAATTCACTCCGTAGAAAAATATAGATTTATAATTTTTTGCTTAGATATTCTTTTATTAAACTATAATTATCTCTTAAATCATACCAATTTATTCCAGATTTTTTAATAAAATCTCTTAATAAATTATAAATTATCATTTTTCCGTCAGTGCTGTCTAACATTTTTAATTTTGATTTATGCTCTGTAAAACCTGGATAAGACATATTTATCCATTTTAATACTTTTGTGTGGAAAAATTCTGTTACATTTTTTCTTAAATTAACATCATGATTTACATTTTGATATAAATATACTGATGGTTGAGGTGGTGGTACCGGATAATATTTTTTAAATTTTGGTACACCTGATTCATTTGTTTGAGTTGGATTAGTAGGTGTACTTTGTGTTACATTTAAATATGGACTTAATAATAAATCTATTGGAATAATACTCATTATATTAAGTAAGACTTTAATATTTTTTTTTAATATGTTGTACTAAATCTTCTAATAAATCCATATAAAATGGTTGTTCTTTATTTTTTGTTATCCAATACTCAATATATTTTTTAACATCTTTATTTATTTCTGTTTCATTATTTTGAACAATATTGCGGGTCATTTTATTATAAATTAATAATAATTTTATTATTATTTTTCCTAATAAAGTACTATGTTGTAGTAATAGATCTATATTTTGTCTTATCCAACAATTTACTATTCTATTTAATGTTAATAAATTTTTGGTTTCGTAATTATCATCTATCCAATTTACTAATGAATCAATACTATTTATTTTATACATTTCTAATATATCTGATGATACAAAACCAATTGGTGGAGTATATAGATATTTATTATATTTATTATTATCATTGTTAGGAGCACAATTATATGGTTTTACAGTACTAATTTTATTATTATTATCAACATGAAATTTGGTTAAACACATTGATTCATTATTAAAACCTATTGGTAATAAAAATAATGGATGAAGTAATTTTGTATTAGGTTGTACACTTGCTATTTCATTATCATTTCCTTTAAAACTTAATTTTTCTTGTTTTAATATTCTTTTGTTCATTTATAAATTAATCTTACTTAGATTATTTTATTTGTATTTTAACTAAATTAAAGAAATATTTTATTAAAATACATAATGACTGACGTAAATAATTCAAATGATCTAAATGATTCTGAAACTTCATATACTGAATCTTCCGACGACCTTACTACTTCTAGCGATGAACATGTAGAACAGTCCGATAATCTTGATCTTGAAGGTTGTATTATTAAAAAATACAATGTTATATATGAGCTTGGTAGAGGAGCTAATTCTATTGTATGGCTTGTTTTTGATATTGTCTTAAATAAATTTTTCGCATTAAAAGTTCAAAATCCGTCTGAATATAATGAAGGTCTTAGTGAAATTAAATTTGTTAATAAATTAACTACTAATCCACCAGTTTTTAATAATCTTATTGAATATTTTATTGAAAAACGTAATGGTAATAAATATTTATGTTCAACCTGGAACCTTCATTGTTCTAATATTGATTCTATTATTAGAAAAGGCCAATATCAAAATGGATTACCTATTAATATGGTTAAAAAAATTATGAAACAACTTATTGAATCTGTTAAAATATTACACCATAAATACAAAGTTTTTCATGGTGATATTAAATCTGATAATATTTTAATTAAAGGTATTAATGATAAAGATGAATTTATTATTAGACGTTATCAAGAAGAAAACTTTTTTGATAAATACAATCAAGCAAAAAAACAATTTTGGCTTAATAAAGGTAAAAATATTAAAAATATTAATGATATGAAATCTGAAGATAAATTAATTATTAGACAAAATATACATAGACAAATTAATGAAAAAATATTAGAAGAGTATGCTTTAACAACTATATCTAAATATGATATCAATGAAAAATATTTTTCAGATATTAAAGTTAGTTTAGCTGATTTTGGAACTCACTGTGATTCTAATGATTTTTATGAAGAACCATTTGGTACAAGATATTATCAAGCACCTGAAATTATTTTAATGGGTAGATGTTCATATCCTGTTGATATTTGGGCAATAGGATGCACGTTTTATGAATTACTTAGTGGTAAAATATTATTTGATCCAATCAAAGATTCGGAAAATTCACGCGACTATTATCATTTATGTTTAATTAATCAAACATGCGGACAATTTTCCGAAACATTTTTAAGAAAAACAAAATATTATAAACAATTTTTCGGTCATAATTATAAAATTAAAAATTATGAATATGATGAGTCTGATTCTAGATTAGACAGAAAAATAAATGAAATTGAACTGGATGAATCTACTAAATTAATAGTTAAAGATTTACTTTTAAAAATGTTATCAATTGATTCAGCAAAACGAATTACTATTGATGAACTTTCTAAACACCCTTTTTTTAACACTTAAAATTTATTCTTGATTAAAAAAAACCATCTGGTTTATATCCATCGCTATAAGTTGAACGATACATAGTTGAACCGGTTGATGAAACATCTGGATTATAACAGGAATCTCCAAAATTATAGTAAGAATTATATGAAGATTTATTTGGCGAACCATTTAAATGCACAGTGGTCGACATTTTTCCTGCCTTAATTAATTGGTTATACATTTCCGCTTTTGCACGAGCAATAGGGTCCTTAATATAATCCAAGTTATAAGATGGTATGATGATTGATGATGAAATTAATGGAGTTGACATTAAAATTACTAAAGTTATGATATACTTTAATAATTTCAATTTTTTTTATTATAAAATAATATTAATAATTACTTAAATTAAACATCAAGCTCATTTTTTGGCTCTTCGTCTTCATCGTCATCTTCTGTATTGAACATGATATATTGGAAACCCTTTGATGTTGGTTCACCAAACTTCTTAGTAAATGCTTTTACTACATCATGTTTCTTAGGCATTGTCTTAGGGTTATATTTTTGATCAGCACACCAAGATGTAAAGCTTGTCCATAAAACATTTGGTTTAATGAATGATTTAGCATCTTTAGTTACACTTATACATTCAATTTCAAATTCTGTTATTACATCATTTTCAGCCTTGTATTGGTTTGTTGATGCTAGAACTTCTTCTGGATCTTCTAATACTTTAAGTTTCTTATATTGAGTTGTATAAATATGAATTAAATAGGAAACAAATACTGGAGCCCAGTTTTCTATTTGTTGTTTTAATGTATTGTCTAACATAAATTCATTTGCTTTTGTTGGATTTGATGTAAACTTGGAACCAAATATAATTCTTCTAATACGACGCCATGTACCATCATCTACAGAAGGTACAGCTGGAAGTTGATTACATGTTAAGAAAAACTTCATTTGTGGTTTAAATTCAATCATATCTGCTGAACCTTTAAATAAGTCACGAATTAACATTGAATCACCACCAGACATTTCTTTTAATACACCTACGTTTAGTTTTTCTCCATCATCTGCTTCTTGATAAACACCCGCGCGTCTTCCTTTCATTCTTACTTTTTCAGGTGATGTTTCATTTGATTGACCACGCTTACGAGTTAAAATTGAAATTGGACATGACATGTAATAATCACCTAAAGCTTTTGACATTAAATCGGTTGTTAGGGATTTACCATTTGATCCTGAACCTTCCATAATATAAATTTTCTCATCTTTTGTATAACCAGCTACACAACTTGCCATTACTAACATAAACCAGTCTCGAACTGATTTATTTGGTAGTACTTGTTCGAAAAATCTTTTGATTTTCCCGAAATAAGGATTAGCATCTGACCATTTTACATAATGATTCTTTGTTGTTAATGTAATAAAATCATCAGGACGACCTTCTCTGAATACTTCTTTTTCTAAATCATAAACACCATTCTCAAATCCAATCAAATTTATATTTGAATCTAATTTTTCATCAAATTGAGGATCATAAAATAGAGATTTACATTCATCCATTAAGGTGTTCTTAAAACTATTATTCATTAAGTTATTCACTATCTTGTCTATTCTGGTACGTCTTTGTTGAAGCTCTTCTTTCTCAATACCTGATACTTGTGTTGCTCTTGTACTTATTTCAGCTATCTCTTTATTAAATTCATTGGCAAAATCTTCTGATAATAGTACTTTTAAACTATATCCTTCTTCCACTTTTTTCCATTTATGACTACCAGGTTTAAATTCCCACCAGACATTTCCTTTTAATGCTGAGCATACGAATCTATTTGAATATTTGGCAAATACACTCTTTGCTAAATAATAAGTATTACCGTCTAAACTTTTACGCATAACACTCTTAAATTCATCTTTCATAAAGGCTTCATATTGTTTAGGATCATCTTGTTTTGCCCAATAAGCTAAAGATCTAATTGTTAAAATACAACCATGTGATGGATTTTTAAATTCATTCCATTTTTTATCACATTCACCTTCTTTAAACTTTTTACCACATTTCTTTGAAAATTCTATCCACGTGGGTAAAAGTGAATGATCTACTTGATGTAAAGCCATTCCTACGTAAATCCAATCATGATAATCATAGGCTCTTTTATCATTTAACATGTTTACAAACTTTACCGCACGTCTTACTTCATCTTCTTTTGATTGTGGAATCTCATATGTTTGTTGTTCTGTACGGACTTGTGTACCTACGCCAAATGATTCAAACTCATTATCAATTTCTTCTTCAGAATATTGATCATTTAATGGACTCGCATACTTTTTGGCATATGTATTTGATTGAATTGATAAAAATTTTATTAAACTGTCCATGTCATAATGTTGATCACTTTTCTCACCTGTCTCTACATCATATGATACTTCTTCTATATGATCATATAATAAATCCATTTTATTATTATATATTTTTGATAAAGTATATGATGTACCATCAGGCTTCCTTGATCCATACATAAACCATGCGTTTGATGATACTACTGCTTTGTCTATTATTTTATCTGCGCTTCCTAAAAATCCTTTAAATAATTCTTCTTCTTCGCACTCTTTTACTACTTTATGACGAATTAAATGACGTAATTTTGTATGAACACAAATATCTGGAAACACTATGTGAAAACCATCTTTAATAGTTCCTTCTTTTTTACTAGGTTTTTGTTTTTCTAGTAAACAAACTTTAAATTTATGATCTGGTACTTTTAAATATTCATTTATTGTTTCTAAATATTTGCTTGCGATATCATTTATCATATCATCATCATATAAACGACCATCTTTATAATCTTCTAATGGAATTTCCAAATCAATATCAACTAAAATAGGTCCATACTCGCGTTGGGTTTCTAAAATTGAAAAATCTTTTACACCGTTTGACACTGCTTTTTTGTATAAATCCATAAAAATCTTTCTTTGACCTTTATCTAGTACAAAATTTCCTTGAAACAAACCATATGATCTATGTGTGGGTTTTTCTTTCAAATCATCGTTATATCGATGGTTTTCTAAAAAATCATAGACTTGTTCCTTCAATTTTGCTAGCTTTTTATTATTAATATTGTTAGTCATATTATTAATTACTTAAATTAAGATTTTTTTATATATATTTTTCAATTTTTTTATTATCTTTATACTACCTTATTGAATTATGATGTATACCATCAACGAATTTTAACGTTTATTTTATTCGTTTTATTAACATCATAATATAACACAAATGAATAAGATTACAAAATATAATTTTCATTAATTATAATGTGGTCTTAAAATTATACTAAAAATATCAAAATTATAAATATTTTTTACGATGTATTATACATATTACTTTTTAAATAGTATTATCATAAAAACATTATTTACGATAATATTATTAATTATTGTGATATAACATAAGGATTTTTATTATTAAATTTCTAAATTAGCGACTTTTTCTTTTTTTATTTTCCCTCCTACTAAAACTCCAACATATTTGCCTTTTTTTCCATTTACTATTTCAAATAATTTACTATTATCAAAATAATAGGTCTCATTTTTTATTTTTATTATTGGTAACTCATCATCTTCTTCTAATTTATCGTATTCATTTTCAGACTCATCATCTGATTCTAAATCAGAATCTGAATAGTGTATTATATTATGTTTATGTTTATTTTCTAATGTTAACTTGTCTGTAATAAAAGTCTGATCTTCATCATCATATTTTATTTCATCGCTTGTTTTTGGTACTTGATTATTCATTAATTGAAACCATGTTGATTGTGCTATATGTCTTTTATTAAATGTTAAAACATTCATTAATTCTACATAAGTCTTTTTCCCTTTATTATTTACCACTACAAACTCTGTTAAATTATCTATTGTATGTTTATAATTTCTTGCTTTCGCTGTTTTCTTTACCATTGGTGATAGTTTGTCATATAATAATTTCATATTACGAATACCATTGTTTAATGTTCTATCAAAAAAATCTATTTTTCTTTGTTTTTCTATTGTTAATGTTTCTGTATTTATTGTACTTATGTATTTATCACTTAATGATGTATTACAAAAACTATGATTCTCAGGATATTTCTCATTAAAATTTATCATTTCTACTAAAGCTATTAAACAATTCATTTCCTGATCCATTATATACTCGATTTCTTTTTCTGATAATACATTGATATTTTCCTCTCCTGGTTTTGTTAAAAAATTATATATATTACTTTTATTTATTGTTCCTTTATTCACATTATTTATTACTGTTGATGGCTTTGACTTTACTGTTTCTAATTCTGTTTTCATCTCATTTATACACTTTTCTAAATCTGCCATTTTATCCATGGTCATCTTCTTTTGTTGACAGACCTTTTCGTGTTTCCATTTTGTTTGTCTATGCTTATATATTTTCGCACAATAATTACAACTGTAACATTCTATTCCTAATACCTTGTCTAATTCACAATTATTCATATGCTTATTCAATCCATTTTTTGTTTTAAATACACAAGTACATTTTGAACATATATATTCCATTATTATTAGATTATACTTTATCTTTAATTACTTTTTATTAAGACTTACGCATGACTGACAAAATCCTTACATTTGACTTACATGTAAGTATTGATAATTTTATTATTTATTTATGATTAATCATGTATTTATAATAATTAATTATTATGTTTTTATATCATCAACATAATATCATCGATCCATTTTTTTAAATTTTTTAAATCTTGGATTATTTTTGATAAAAATTTACCTATTTTCCGCAATTTCCCGGAAAATAAAAAAAAAAAAAAGAAAGATTTTTACCGTAAGTCATCGGTCCATTTTTTGGATCGATTACAGCCGACAAAGTCAAAAAATGCTCAAAAAAAAAATGGACCGATTGAAAATTGACGCATGTTTTTATG
>JACCDO011016884.1_pt1 | contig 15783 bp, 17 predicted proteins | sample 7446101 | NCBI WGS metagenome assembly JACCDO01 (sample SAMN15323440, study PRJNA562643) | freshwater metagenome | isolation source: river surface water | place: USA:Blue River Watershed | collected 2017-08-16
ATCTCAAAGCTTGGTTGCAAGTAACAACCCATCGCCAATCGGCGCTAAAGATGTCACCCAAGAATCAGTATCGTTCTTAATTGATTTACCCGCCTCGCGAAGTGCAACGGTCTTTGGATCACGTTGTGCAGGATCTGGGACTTTTCCACCACCGAAGAAGTTATCAATAACAAAAACTCCCCCGCTTCGAAGGATTCTGTGCGCCTCTGAAATTGCAAAACTTAAATCTTCCGGGTTGTGGCGGTAGACCACCAGATCGTATGCGCGATCGGTGAGCTTGGTCATCACATCCATGACTGAATTGGTAATTAGTCGATAACGTGGTTGGGCAATATCTGCCTCCGAGAGAGCCAACTTTGCAATTGATGAATGTTCCATCTCATCATCGATTGAAGTCAACGTTCCGCTGGAGAGCATTCCCTCGAGGAGCCACAGTGCTCCTACGCCAGAGCCTGTACCGATTTCAACAACAGCTTGCGCCTTGATTTGATGTGCAAGCTGTCTTAGATACGCGCCCGTTCCTTGCGAAACATCGGTTACGCCATTTTCAATGCCGCGTGCACGTGCTGCACTCTTTACAGAATCTTCAGCGATAAATGTCTCTGCGTAATCGTGAGGATCTATATTCATGAGAGAGACAATATCCAATCAAGGAATAATCGCACCACGAAACCGGTGCCGCCTTTCACATTTTCTCCCGAATCAGTCTCACTTCGGCCGGTGCCAGCGATATCGAGGTGCACCCATCGAGAATCGCCCACAAAGTGCTCAAGATAGAGCGCTGCCGTAACAGATCCTGCCGAGTAATCTCCCTTATCGGCTGCATGATTTAAATCTGCAATATCGCTCGCCAGAGAATCTGCGTAATCATCCACTAAAGGCATCTGCCAGACTCGTTCTCCACTTGATTCACCAAGAGCTACAAATTGCTGTGCCAACTTATCATCACGTGAATAAAGCGCAGCATGTTGTCTGCCCAGACCAAGAGTTGCTGAGCCAGTTAAAGTAGCAATATCAATTAAGTAATCAGGATCGAGATTCTCGACGGCGTAGGCCAGACCGTCGGCAAGTACTAAACGTCCCTCAGCATCGGTATTGATGATTTCAACAGTTGTTCCACCGTATTGAGTAATGACATCAGATGGACGTTGCGCGGTTCCAGAGAGTGCGTTCTCTGCGCACATCATGAGGACAGTGACTCGAACAAGTGGATTGAGTTCAGGAAGAGCGCTAATTGTTGCAAGAGCTGCTGCGGCACCCGCCATATCGCTCTTCATTGCTGTCATAAATTCATATGGACGTTTAAGGGAAACTCCGCCAGTATCAAAGGTAATTCCTTTACCAACAATAACAATGTGTGGAAGTGCAGCAGCTGCACTTGACTTTACACGCGGAAGGTATGAAAGTTCAATAAATCGCGGTCCTGGATTGGGCGATGAATTACCAACAGCACGAAGGCCACCAAATGGTGCAAGCTCTTTTCCGGATAAGACCTTAATTGCCAAGCCTTTTTCATCTGCTAATTTCTTTGCTTCATCGGCCATCCACTTTGGATTCTTAATATTTGATGGAGTATGAATCAAGTCGCGAGCTGTATAGAGCGCCTCTGCAATGACTGAAGCAAGCTTTACTGACTCAAGATCCTTTGTTGCAATCACGATTGACGGAATCTCTGCAGTCTTCTCGCTCTTCATATTCCACACATAAGCACCTAGAAGCGCTGATACTGCATGCGCCTTGATCTGTGACTTGCTCTCGGCACAGAGAGAAATAACTTCAACTGCTTTTCCACGGACTTTACGACCGATGGCAGCACCTGCTGCTCGATATGCGGTCAGCGATTCATCGCCAAGGCCAACAAGATAGATTCGTTCTACATCAGATTGCTCGTGCAAGACAGGAATCTCAAAAAGCTCACCTGCTTTTCCAGATGGTGAAAAGAAGGAAACTTCATCTACAAGATTGATTTCAAAGTAACTTTGAATCGAGTTAAGTAACTTCTTGCTTCCTTGGAAAGTTATTGATCCTTCTGAATTTTTTGAGTATCCAAGTGCTAAAGCATCTGCCCCAATTATTGATTCAACTTCTGGAGCAACGGCGCGAAGAATTTCTAAATCCGCTCTACTTCTTAATGAGTGCCACAGCGGCTTCAAGAGCTGCGCTGAGATTATTTGCTTCCTGAGGATTGAGTTCTACTACGAGTCGGCCGCCGCCTTCGAGTGGGATGCGCATTACGAGCGAGCGCGCTTCCTTTGTAACTTCCATAGGTCCATCACCAGTACGGGGTTTCATAGCTGCCATGGTGGGGACTCCTTGTGACTACATCGATACTAACTTGCCGAAGATTCTCAACTGCAGGGAGAAGTATCTCGCAGAATCAGCCGGGGGTGAAATCGAAGGATTTATATGCCTAAAAAGGCGGTCAAGCGCTTCTTTCCGCTCTCGATCACAACCTGTACAGATTTCTCGGGGACCCCGAGCAGTTGTGCAATTTCAGATGCGCTCTTGGAGCGGAGATAGTGGAGCGTCAGGATGAAGCGCTCTTCCTCGGGAAGCGAGTCGAGCAACTGCGCAAGAGTCTTGGGGTTGCTCATAGCCCTAGATTACTCGCGAATTGCGGCTGGTAGAAAAATTCTGCCTAGGAGAATGACCGAGCAAATCGATGCAGAGAGATGCGCACTCCAGCGTAAAGGAACGGAGCGATGAGCATAAATATCACCCGCGGAGCTTCTATTGTCTCTGACCAATCAAATCGCGTGGTGCCGTCGCTCTCTTCGGTGAGAAGAAAAGATCCGGTGCCCTTCAGAACCTTTCCTACATGCACGACGTCACAACGAGCAGGCTCTTCCCAATGTGTCACAGTCATTAAATCTAGTAACCCTGGAGATTTAATGCGTGGATAGAACATGTAGAGCGGACCGGTAAATGCAGCAATCGAAGTTCCTACTCCAGAAACTTGATCTGAGGTTACCCAAACTTTAGTTTGCAACATCCACTCACCTTGTGAGGACCAATCTGCAATCTTCTCCCAGACTTTCTTACGAGGAGCACGAATGCGAAGTGAGATTGCAAGAGTATTGCTCGACAATTTATCTACCCCCATGAGCAATTGAAACCGCTTCATCGACTGTAGTTGTCCAGTGGAGTAAATCTCTCATTCCAGGTTTAACAAATTTCTCATCTTCAAGATGCTCTACTAGAAGATGCAGTGGCTGATAAATTCCAAATGGATCGAGAATAATTACCGGCTTATCGTGGAATTTTAAGTAACGTCCTACCCAAATCTCAAAGAGCTCTTCGAGAGTTCCAAGTCCTCCCGGTAGGGTGATAAATGCATCAGAAAGCTCTTCTATCTTCGCCTTACGCGTACGCATCGATTCAACAATGATTAACTCATCGCTATCGTGATCGGCGAATTCAATATCAACCAACTTCTGCGGAATGACTCCGATTGTTCTGCCTTTTCTGCTGCGAGCACCACGAGATATTGCACCCATGGCAGAAATATGGCCGCCACCTGAGACTAATTCGGCCCCACTCTCGGCGATTGCGCTACCGAGTTCATAGGCAAGGTCAATATATTTTGAATCAATCGATGGAGATGAGGAACAAAATACCGCGATGCGCATGAGGGACAGAATAGGGGTTAGGCTTAGAACATGTCTTCTTTAGCTCATGGCCACGGAATCGCAACGCTATCTGGTTCAACAGTGCTTGATGTCTGGTTTCCAGCACCCGCACTCGGAGCACTTACTGGAGCTCCGGATCAATCACTCGTTGCAATGGTCGGTGAAGACCAGATTCGCGGAGTCTCAAGAGAAATCGTCTCTCTTGAAATTGATCTCAGTGTTGCACCTCAGGATGCCAAAGATGCATACCTTCGCCTTCACCTTCTCTCACATCGCTTAGTTAAACCTCATGGACAATCTTTAGATGGCATCTTCGGCTTGCTGACAAATGTTGTCTGGACATCTGCTGGTCCATGCGCTGTTGAAGGTTTCGAATTAACTCGTGCGCGCCTAAAGGCGCACTTCGGACATGTCACGGTCTTCGGTGTCGATAAATTCCCTCGAATGGTCGATTATGTAATTCCTTCTGGAGTTCGAATCGCTGATGCAGATCGAGTTCGTCTAGGCGCATATCTTTCATCAGGAACAACAGTGATGCATGAAGGCTTTATCAACTTCAACGCCGGAACTCTCGGCACATCTATGGTTGAAGGTCGTATCTCCGCAGGCGTCGTTGTCGGTGATGGCACTGACGTTGGTGGTGGAGCATCAATTATGGGAACACTTTCAGGTGGTGGAAAAGAAGTTATATCTATCGGCCAGAAGTGTCTTCTAGGTGCTAACTCTGGTTTGGGAATTTCACTCGGCGATAACTGCGTGATTGAAGCCGGAACATATATAACTGCAGCGGCCAAAGTGACCTTGCCTGATGGAGAAGTTGTTAAGGCAGGCTCTCTATCTGGCGCACATAATCTCTTGTTCCGACGTAATTCAATTACAGGTGGCCTCGAGGCAGTTATGCGCACCGGTACTTGGGGCGGATTGAACTCAGTACTTCACGCTAACTAACTGGCGCAAAATAACTGGCGCTAACCTACAAGCGTGAAGTACGGTGAAGGAATCTTCACTCTACTTCTAAATGTATCTCCACGTAACAACTTGGTAGAACCATTACTTGAAGTTCCTTTTATATATGTAACAGCTCCGGCAGTGTTTCTCGAGACAATTTCTAAAGTGATGATGTCGGGCAGCAAGAATGCAGCGGCAACCACAGCTTGAAGAGCCGACGCGTTCCACTTTGCAAAACGGGGATTATTCTTCGGGTCAACACTTGCTGGGTCTGGAACTGATTGCGTATATGCCGTTGCTGTGCCCCATGCATCAAGAGTCGTTTGCGTTGCTCCGCCAGATGATGAGGAGTAATAAGCCTGAATTGGTTTGCCGTTACTTAAGATTGCCAAACTAGTGAAGGTATCGACATTAGTTCGTACGACAGCTCTCTTCCACAGTTTTCCAATCTTTGGCTCTACCTCTTTTGAAAAACCTACAAAATTCTGATCTCCAATATGCGAATACACGTGGCAATCGCACGAAGGCTTAATTGTTGCAATCTTGGAGAGAGCATATGAGCGCGCCGCAATCGCCTGCGCTTCAAGAACTGCAGGCGGCCAATTTGATGGAACTTCACTGATGCCCCAGAGATACTCATCATGAAGTGATAAAGAAGTAGTGACCTCCATTAGTCCCTTAACGATTTTTACTTGAATCTGCCCATATCTATAGCGATCGGTGCTGCCTGATTGAGTGAGCGAGATGGTAGGAGATGGTCCCGTCCAGCGAATCGTGAGCGCCTTACTCTTAAGTAGGCCCACTGAAATATTCTTATCGTCAAGGATGAAATTCATTCTCTGCTTTGGAGTAAGCGATAGGACGGGGAGGGCCGGTGAGTTGAGAGGTAGATCCCCCTCAAAAATTTGTACGACGGTACTTGCGTTGCTTCCCACTATAGAAAATTCCTTCAGTGATTTACCGATATTAACGCGGATAGTGTGTGAATCCACTACTGGCGTAACGACCACATCTTTGTAGTAATAGTTAAGAATTGCGGTCGCGCTTTCTCCGGCCAGTGCTCTAGCTTTTGCACCAATCTGACTCATTCCAACCCCATGGCCGAATCCCGAACCGGTAAATGAAAAGGAAGCAGGCGCTTCTGCTTGTGCAAAGCTTGGTGATATTGCGAATACCAAAGACACTGCGATGAGAACCCTTAAGAATTTCATTCGCGTTACATCATTCCTTAGGCACAAGCGATTTGGGCGAAGTCAAAAAACCTGCTCCCCAGGCAAAATGCATTGTTGGGATAACCAGAAGCAGAATAAATATTTCGCGAATAGATTGTGAAATCTTGACCGATGCAACCATTGTGAAAAGTAAATAGATTGCAGCGGGAATAAAGAACACTGGGTGAATAACGGCTCCCATAATTATTGAGAGTGTGAATCCGGCTAGCGCAACCGGCGGAGCTAGGTATCGGTAATTAATTGTTCCAGGATGTCTACGTGAAACAACGCGACGCCATCTGCCGTATTCAAAATACTGTTTTGCAAGTGCCCGCAGATTAGGTCGCGGTCGATAGATAACTTGCAGGCGCGGATCAAAATAGATAGTTCCGCCATTTTCTCTTAATCTAAAGTTTAATTCCCAATCTTGAGCGCGGGTAAATCGCTCATCAAATCCACCAATGGCAAGTAGCGCTTCACGTCGAAAAGCTCCCAAGTAGACAGTATCTACAACGCCTGCAACTCCCCCAGTGTGGAAACGTGAAGCGCCAACTCCAAATGGACTTCGCATAGCCCCAGCAACTGCTTTCTCAAATCGACTCTTTCCAACTGCAGCCATAACGCCACCTACATTAACGGCGCCAGAAGAATTCAATATTTCTACAACAAGCGAGATGTAATTATCAGGAATCTGGGCATGACCGTCGACGCGAACAACGACAGGACTAGAAGATTTCTTGAGTGCGAGATTTAAACCTGCGGCAGTACGTCCAGTTGGACTCTCAACAATGACAACTCGCGAATCAGATCGTGAAAGTCTTTCTGCAATTTCAAGAGTTCTATCTTTAGAGGGACCAATTGCCAAAATAACTTCAAAGCTTCCACGATAATCCTGAGAGAGAATTGAGAGAACAGCAGATTCAAGATGTAACTCTTCATTGAGGACAGGAAGAATCACACTCACGCTAGGCAGCGGTGAGCCAGGTAACTCCTGTGTATGTGTCGCCATAAGCCCTCCACGCTGTCGCCCAAGTATCCTACGGAAGTGAATTCAAAGCGCGCGATTCGGATAATGACATCACTCTCACTAGGTGTTGTCCTTATCGCATCCCTATCGTGGCTTGGTTTAGGTCAGGTCAGTGGCCAGATTTCAAGAATAAATGTCTTCGGAAATCTCTCTGATCGCCCAGAAAAAACTTCACGCGCCCTTAACTACCTCGTTGTTGGCTCTGATTCCCGTGAAGGTCTGACTCGCGCGGAGATTAGGAAGTTAAAGGTTGGAAGTACAGCAGTTGCTGCTGGTGGGCGCTCTGACACTATGTTCTTAGTTCATATAAGTAAGAAGCGTGACGCAGCTTTTATCATCTCTCTTCCGCGAGATACCTTGGTACAAGTTCCTGCACACAAGAGCCAAGATGGAACAACTGATATTCCAGAGCGGCCAGGAAAGTTAAACGCATCCTTTGCATTTGGTGGCGCACCACTTCTTATTCAAACAATTGAAGCGAAGACCAATCTGAAGATTGATCACTACGTAGAAGTTAACTTCGCTGGGTTTACCGGCGTCGTCGATGCTCTAGGTGGAATTGAAGTGTGTTCCAAAGTGGCAATCAATGACCCAAAGAGCCACCTCGTTCTCAGTGCCGGTACTCACACCCTTGGTGGAATTGAGGCTCTCAAATATGTGCGAACTCGCGATTTCGATGGCCGTGGGGATATTGGCAGAATGGAACGTCAGCAACAATTTGTCAGTGCGGTTTTGCGCAAAGCCACAAGCACAGGAATCTTGCTCAATCCAATCAAATTAGCTAATTTCTATAACGCAACTATTTCAACTGTAAAGATGGATGAAGGCGTTGATAAGAATGACCTTCTCACTCTTGCAAAGCAGATGCGCAATCTCTCTTCGGGAAATATTCGTACCTTAACTGTTCCAATCTCTGATCCCAATGGACGTGTTCCGGGAGTTGGCTCAGTTGTAATTTGGGATGAAACACTTGCCGCTGATCTCTGGAACCGTGTTCGTGATGATCAAGCGCTTGTCGATAAGGTTAAGAAGAAGGCGTCACCTTCCGCTTCGGCTAAGGCAGAGGTAATCGATAAATTTAAGAGTAAGACCGCAGCAGATAACCCGTGTGCACCAGCGCAATAGCCTGCAAATGTGCAAAATATTTAACAAGGCTGCAATAGACTCACCGCTATGGCTCTGAAGCTCTCTGTAATCGGTGTTGGCTACCTTGGCGCAACGCATGCAGCATGTATGTCATCCCTTGGCTTTGATGTTGTGGGAGTCGATACAGACCAAAGCAAAGTTGATTTACTCTCTCAAGGAGAGCTCCCTTTCTACGAGCCAGGGCTCGACACACTTCTTGCAGCTGAGATAAAGACAGGACGCCTTCGTTTTACAACAGATTTCGCAGAAGTTGCTGATGCAGATATTCACTTTATCTGCGTCGGAACTCCGCAGAGTAAAGATGGGCTAGCAGCAGATCTCAGTTACGTTAAAGCTTCAGTTGCGGCGATTGCTCCTCATCTCAAAGATGGTTCGCTCGTTGTTGGTAAATCCACCGTTCCGGTAGGAACAGCTCAACTACTACGTGATCAGCTCGCAATCTCGGCGCCTCACGCAGATTTAGCATGGAACCCAGAATTTCTCCGTGAAGGTTATGCTGTTGAAGATACCCTCACGCCAAATCGCCTTGTCGTTGGCGTTGCAAATGATCGCGCTGAAGCGATCCTTAAAGAGGTTTACAAACCAATCACCGATCTTGGAACGCCCTGGATTCGCGCCGATCTTCCAACTGCTGAGTTGGTCAAAGTTGCAGCGAACTCTTTCTTGGCGACAAAGATTTCCTTTATCAATGCGATGGCGGAAGTCTGCGAAGCAGCAGGTGGAGATGTCACAGTTCTCGCCAAGGCAATCGGCTATGACCCACGTATTGGTAGCCGATTCTTACAGGCAGGTATCGGTTTCGGTGGCGGATGTCTTCCGAAAGATATCCGTGCATTTATGGCACGTGCTCAAGAACTTGGTGCCAATCAGGCGCTCGAGTTTCTCCGTGAAATTGATGCAATCAACTTACGTGCACGCCAAAGAGTTATCGATGTTGTCAGAGCGGATTTATCTGACGATTTAACTCAATATAAAATTGCTGTCTTGGGGGCAACATTTAAACCTGACAGTGATGATGTGCGCGATTCCCCGGCACTTGATATTGCAGCTCAGCTACAAGCAGCTGGTGCAACTGTTGTTGTTCATGATCCAAAAGGTATTGAACCGGCTCGAAAGCGTTTTCCTAATCTTGATTACCAAGAGAAGGTTGTCGATGCAGTTAAGGGTGCCGATGCAATTCTGCACTTAACTGAATGGAAAGAGTATCGCGAGCTTGATCCTTCAGTGATTGGTCAACTGGTTAAAGGTAAATTCATCATTGATGGCAGAAATGCACTTGACCGAAATAAGTGGCGCGCCGCTGGCTGGCGTTTCCATGCGCTGGGTCGAACCGACTAAAAACCTGTCTTTTGGTTACGACGTGCATTAAGCGCTGCGCCCTTTGCCTTTGCCTCTTCATTAATATCCTTGAGCGCTGATTCAACCTTTGATGATATTGCTGCATCAGAGATTCCTAAGATTCGCGCAGCTAAAATTCCTGCATTCTTAGCATTTCCTACACCCACTGTTGCAACTGGAATTCCTGCAGGCATCTGCACAATGGAAAGCAGCGAGTCCATGCCATCAAGATTCTTTAGCGGAACAGGTACACCGATAACTGGAAGCGGAGTAAGGGATGCAACCATTCCAGGTAAATGTGCTGCGCCCCCTGCTCCAGCGATGATGACCTTAAAGCCCTTCGCCTTCGCCTTCTGAGAAAACTCAACCATTTCTAGTGGCATGCGGTGTGCGGAGACAACATCTGCTTCATATGAAATACCAAGTGAATCTAAAACCTTTGCAGCTTCTTCCATGACTGGCCAATCAGAATCTGAGCCCATGATGATTGCAACATCTTTTGCTTCACTCATCGATTGCTCCGCTCATATAGTCACGTGCATGCTGCACATCGTCTCTTAATTGTAGAAGGTTAGAGCCTGCCGCCGTGACATGACCAATTTTGCGCCCAGGACGGACTTCCTTCATATATTGATGAAACTTGAGATCGGGATTGCGGGCCATCAGATGCAGATAAGGGCGATACATATCTGTCTTCTCTCCGCCCAAGATATTACCCATTACTGCAAATTGATGCGTCATCGCTGGGTCGCCAAGCGGTAAATCTAGAACCGCACGTAAATGTTGTTCGAATTGGCTTGTGCGCGCACCATCAATTGTCCAGTGGCCGGAATTATGTGGGCGCATCGCAACTTCATTAATAGACAGTTGATCGCCCTTAACAAACATTTCAACTGCCATCACGCCAACAACTCCAAGTTCATGGGCGATATCGAGAGCTAACTTCTGTGCCTGTGTCGAAAGATCTTCGCTAATTTCTTGGGCAGGTGAAATTGTTAAGGTGCAAATTCCATCTTCTTGAATAGTTTCAGTTGCGGGCCACGATGTTGCTTGTCCATGCGGTGATCTTGCAACCATTACCGCTATTTCGCAGTCAAATGAGATGAGCTCTTCAATTAACAGTTTTGGCACACTCTTGAATAGCTGTGCTAGCTCATCCTGAGAGTTAATTTTCCAGACACCACGACCGTCGTATCCACCTGAAATAGATTTTGCAATCAGCGGATACTGATCTATGCCATCTGTCGATGTTGCAACTTTCCATTCAGGAGAAGGGTAAGCGCTTAACTTCTCACGCATCTTCTCTTTATCCTGCGAGTAGATGAATGCTGATGATGACGGATAAACCCGAACACCAGCGCTCTCGAGTCCCTTGATCACCGAAAGTGGAACAAGTTCATGTTCAAATGTGATGACACCGCATTGCGCTGCAAACTCTTTAAGGGCAGATAAATCAGAGTAATCACCAACTGTATGGCTACAGATCTGGGCGCCTGAATCTTGCGAGGTTTGTGCAAATAGATGGAGTTTGATTCCAAGAGCTGCAGCGGGTGCAACCATCATTCGAGCAAGTTGACCTGCTCCAATAACGCCGACGGTAGGAAATCGCTCGCTCACAGGCTTATCGTAGGTGAACGATGTCTCCAACCGTAATTCTCTGACCGTCCTCAAGAATTAAATCTCCCACCGGTGAAATATCCGCAGCGAATCCACTCTTCTTCTCACCGTTTGGAAGCTCAACCTGAATTTTCTGGTTCAGGGTTGCGCTCCGCTCTCGATAAAGATGTCTTAGGTCCTCGCCATCTTCCCAGCGACCCATTAGCTCTTCAAAGGTGTTGAGGATTGAGGCAAGCATCAGATTGCGATCTAGGACTGCATACTCTTCAATCAATAGAGAAGTTGCATGCTCGACAGGTAGCTCGCTTCGATCCATTCCTACATTTATTCCAATTCCAATAACTACTCCATTACTTGTCGCTTGAGCGATAATCCCACCCAACTTCTTACCCGCAATCTGCAAATCATTTGGCCACTTTAGCTCTGGTGAAAAACGCGGATCAAGTTCTGAGATTGCAAGTGTTGATACAAGTCCGGCAAGTAGTGGCAAGAAAGACCATTCGCTTTTCTCGCGCTTTGGTTGAAGATAGAGAGAAAATAAGAGTGCAGAACTTTGTGGAGCATCAAAAGTTCTATCAAGGCGACCTCTGCCAGCACTTTGATATTCAGTAACAAGAACCTCACCGTTGGCCACGTCGTTGTGCGAAATAAGCGCCACTAAATCGTCTTGAGTTGAGCCGGTGACTTCGACCACGCTTACTCGCCAGTACTGCGAGATTTTTTGAGAGATCACTGCGCTATCTAGCGGTGGTCTTGGCGTATCTGTGCTCACGACTAGTACCTTATGGTCATGAGTCCAGATCTGCATACTACTTCCGGAAAAATCGAAGATCTCCGCGAGCGAATTGGCGAAGCTGTACACGCAGGATCCGACAGGGCGCGCGAAAAACAGCATGCCAAGGGCAAAGGAACTGCGCGTGAACGTATCGAGATGCTCGTTGATGTAGATTCATTCACTGAAATTGATGAGTTTGCTCGTCATCGAGCACAGAACTTCGGTATGGAGAAGAACCGTCCATACGGCGATGGCGTAGTAATCGGAACAGCAACTGTTGATGGACGCCCTATTGCACTGTACTCACAAGATTTCACAGTTTTTGGTGGGTCACTCGGTGAGGTTCACGCAGAAAAGATTGTAAAGATCGCAGAATTCGCACTGAAATCCGGAATTCCATTGATCGGAATTAACGATTCAGGTGGCGCACGTATTCAAGAGGGTGTTGCATCGCTAAATGGATACGGAAAGATCTTCCGTTTAAATACCCGCTCTTCTGGTGTTATCCCCCAGATTTCACTCATCCTCGGCCCTTGCGCCGGTGGATCTGCATATTCTCCAGCGCTCACTGACTTCACTGTCATGGTGAAAGAGACTTCAAATATGTTTATCACTGGGCCAGATGTCATCAAGACCGTTACTGGTGAAGATGTCGGAATGGAAGAACTCGGCGGAGCATTTACACACAATACAAAGTCTGGAAATGCTCATTACATGGCAGATTCCGAGGCTGATGCGATTGATTATGTGAAGGCACTTCTCTCATATCTTCCATCAAACAATATGGATGGCTCACCGGTTCTGCCACCTACGCAGAATCTTGAGAAGAGTGCATCAGATATCGCGCTCAATACCCTGATTCCTGATAGCCCTAATCAGCCTTACGATATGAAAAATCTGATTCAGGCACTTGTCGATGAAGGTGAATTTCTAGAAGTTCATGCCTTGTATGCTCCAAATATCGTTGTGGGCTTTGCACGAATTGAAGGCCAATCAATTGGAGTCATCGCAAACCAACCTTCACAGTTGGCCGGAACTCTCGATATCAATTCATCTGAGAAAGCGGCTCGATTCCTTCGATTCTGCGATGCCTTCAATATCCCAATTCTTACCCTTGTCGATGTTCCTGGATTTATGCCTGGAACTGAGCAAGAGTGGAACGGCATTATTCGCCGTGGAGCAAAGCTCCTATACGCCTACGCCGAAGCATCTGTGCCACTTGTAACTCTTATTACTCGTAAAGCTTATGGTGGCGCTTTTATCGTGATGGGCTCCAAATATCTCGGTAGCGATATCAACTTCGCCTGGCCATCTGCAGAGATTGCAGTAATGGGTGCGCAAGGTGCTGTAAATATTCTCTACAGAAAAGACCTTGCTGAAGCTAAAGATCAAGATGCAAAGCGCGCTGAATTGATTACTGAGTACACAGAGAAGTTCTCTAATCCGTACTTAGCTGCAGAGCGCGGAACTATTGATAGCGTGATTGAGCCAGAAGAGTCACGTCAATACATCACCAAGGCTTTCCGCACTCTTAAGACAAAGCGCGATACCTTGCCGGCACGTAAGCACGGAAATATTCCTCTATAAAATGAAATTCTCAGTGGTCTCTGGCAATCCAACTCAAGAGGAGCTTCTTGCTCTGCATGCTGTTCTGGTCAACCATAAATCGGTTGATTTAAAGCCTGTCATTAAGCGCAGTGTCTTTGGGCTTCCCCAACTTCGCCAGCCTCTCCCCCATCAAATTACCTTTGGCGCAAGAAAGTTTGATTAATGCCGCGCATAGTTCTAGCTTCACAATCAAAGTCGCGACGTACTCTTCTTGAAGATGCTGGGCTAAAGCCGACCATAATCGTAAGCAACGTTGACGAGGAAACTGATTTCTTTAATGCAATGACACCTGAAGATATGGTGATTGCACTGGCAATTTCAAAAGCTCACACAGTTAGGGAAATGATTGATTACCCCGCAATCATTATTGGTTGTGATTCAACTTTTGATGTCGATGGCGTCTCGTTTGGAAAGCCAGGAACTCCAGAGGTTGCAGTCGAGCGAGCAAAGAAAATTAGTGGCCGCACAGGGCTATTGCATACAGGTCACTGCGTCATCGATACCGAGCGTGGAATCGAAATCGCTGATCGAGTAACCACAAAGGTAACTTTCACGGATATGACAGATGAAGAGATTCATGACTATGTCGCATCGGAGGAACCCCTGCACGTAGCGGGTGGATTTACTCTTGATGGATTCGGGTCTCCCTTCATCCCGGTCATTGAAGGCGATTACACAAATGTTGTTGGAATATCGATGCCATTTCTTCGTAATGCGATGAAGCAACTTGGATATTCTTGGCCTCAGGTGAAGGAGATGTCATGAAGCGCGTACTGATTGCAAATAGAGGCGAAATTGCTCTTCGCGTCATCCGCGCGTGCTCTGATCATGGCCTTGAAAGCGTTGCAATTTATGCCGAAGAAGATAGAGATGCGCTACATGTTCAACGCGCAGACTTTGCATATTCACTCAACGGAACGGTTGCAAAAGATACATATCTGAATATTCCCAAGATTATCGCACTTGCAATCGAAGCTAAAGCCGATGCAGTTCACCCTGGATACGGATTTCTCTCAGAGAATGCAGATTTTGCACAAGCAGTTATTGATGCGGGGTTAATCTGGATAGGACCTCCTCCTGCTGCAATTAGCGCACTGGGCGATAAAGTTTCTGCACGCAGAATTGCATCTGCAGCTGGTGCACCACTGGTTGCTGGCACAAAAGATCCCGTTTCAGGCCATGAAGAAGTACTGGCTTTCGCTAAAGAACACGGCTTACCTGTGGCAATTAAGGCTGCATTTGGTGGTGGTGGAAGAGGCCTCAAAGTCGCTCGTACGATGGAAGAGATTCCAGAGCTTTACGCATCTGCCGTCCGCGAAGCAATTGCCGGATTTGGCCGTGGCGAATGTTTCGTTGAGCGTTACTTAGATAAGCCGCGACATGTTGAGACGCAGGTACTTGTCGATCAACATGGCCATGCAGTTGTCGTTTCAACACGTGACTGTTCACTGCAACGTCGCCATCAGAAGCTCGTTGAAGAAGCGCCAGCGCCATTTCTGACAGATGCACAGAATGAAGAGCTCTACCGCTCAAGTAAGGCGATCATGAAGGAAGCCGGTTACATCGGTGCCGGAACATGTGAATTCTTGATTGGCCTCGATGGAACCATCTCGTTTCTCGAAGTTAATACTCGCTTACAGGTAGAACATCCTGTCTCTGAAGAAGTTGCGGGCATAGACCTAGTTCGTGAGCAATTTAGAATCGCGATGGGTGAGAGCTTGGGATTTGAAGATCCGGTAATTCGTGGACACTCTCTTGAATTTAGAATTAATGGAGAAGATCCGGGGCGTTCCTTCTTGCCTGCTCCAGGTCGAATTACCTCGTGGAATATCCCGACAGGACCAGGTGTGCGCGTAGATGCAGGATTCCGCAATGGAGATGTCATTGGCGGAAACTTCGATTCACTGCTCGCAAAACTGATCGTTACTGGGGCGACTCGAAAAGAAGCTATCGAACGTGCACGTAGAGCACTCGCAGAGTTTGAGGTCGGCGGATTAGCGACTGCTCTTCCCTTCCATAGAGCAATCCTGGAGGATCCTGCATTTACAGAAGAGTTCAAGGTCTACACCAGTTACATAGAAAATGAATTTAAAAATGAGATTCCTGCATTTGTTGCAGAAGGTTCCGAAATTCAAACAAAGGTTGCCGCTGAGAAGTTAGTTGCAGAAGTTAATGGAAAGCGTTTTGAAATCGTCGTTCATGCACCTGAACCTGTCGTGAAGCGTCACCGTGCAAAGCAGGCAAGTGCTGGGTCTGCATCAGGTACAGGGCTGGCATCGCCAATGCAAGGAACGGTAGTAAAGATTGCAGTTGAAGAAGGCCAAAGCGTTGAAGCAGGCGATTTAATTATCGTTCTAGAAGCGATGAAGATGGAGCAGCCACTTAACGCACATAAGAGCGGTGTGATTAAGAACTTAAAGGCAACTATCGGCGAGACTGTGTCTAGCGGAAGCGTTCTCTGTGACATTATTGAGGCATGACCTC
>JACCDO011666698.1_pt1 | contig 15780 bp, 5 predicted proteins | sample 7446101 | NCBI WGS metagenome assembly JACCDO01 (sample SAMN15323440, study PRJNA562643) | freshwater metagenome | isolation source: river surface water | place: USA:Blue River Watershed | collected 2017-08-16
ACTAGCTAAGGAAGCAGAAGAGGAGAGGTTGCGTATTGCCGCCATTGAGGAAGCTCGACTAGCTAAGGAAGCAGAAGAGGAGAGGTTGCGTATTGCCGCCATTGAGGAAGCTCGACTAGCTAAGGATTTAGGTAATAGGGCATTCGATAGCACTTTGTCTCAGAGTTGCAGGTCTGTTGCAAATGTGTCAGTTTTGTCTTCTTTACTGTCATCTGCTGCTGAAATGTTGGATTTCGATATCGATTGCGATGGTCTTGCGTCAAGTGTTTTAAATTTTCATAACGACTCTTTTCCCGATTCTATTGATAAAGTTTACGATGTGGTGGTGTTACTCAGCGGCGCGGCTATTGATAATGTGTTTGATGTAATAAAGCAAATATTATCATGCTTGCCTGATGCAGCAATCCGTGTGATATACGACAGACTAAGTGCACTCACCGGAGTCAGCAAGGCGTCCGGAAATATCGAAGCCGATAAATGTTTGTTCCTTTTCGCCGTTGCCCGACTCCAATGCATATGTTTAGAAGATTTGAGCAGCAGTATCGAGACAGTGATACCAGTTCTCATGTCCGATACCACATTATTCATCAATGTGTTGCATTGTTTATACCAGGACATCAGCGGCACTAACTTAACTGTGATTGACACATTAAAAAAGTTGGCAATAGATTGTTTTACGACTTTGCTGACCGCATCCAACTCTTGCGCAGTCAGATCCATCCTTTCAATCCCTTTGTCCTGTTCTGGCGACCACGTCAATGCAACAGCGCAGAGTGTCGTGAAGTTATTGAAAGAGGATCAGGCCATATTGAAGCGCGTTCTTCGCATAGCTAACAATGCAGGTATAAACGGCAAAAATCTGTTGAAATTCCACACTCTTTACCCTAGTTATGACGACGAACAAGTGACCGAGTCGCAGGCTTCAGCTAGTAAATTTGCCGCGTTAGAAGAGATTCGCCCTTTTTTGAACGCCAATAATATAAGCAGTTGGCACAGGGCCATAGGGAGAGTGTTCGATATTACGATCAATGAAATATACGTGCAGTACGCACTGTGTTACGTCACCAATATACAGCGCATTTACTACACTGATCAGCCCGGCGTCGATGAAGAAAGTGCCAAAATTATACACCATAATTTAACCCAAGAGTTGACGACAATTGTCAAAAAGTTGGATCCCGAGGATATAGAAAGCATGTGCATCATGCTTTGCGGTATGCACATGCATCATCTGCAGCATAATCAGGGTATTGAAGACACAACCTCCACATTGGACGTCACGAATCAGTTAATAGGTTTTTTTCTAGCAACGGTCCGTAATATCTTGCTGTCTTACGAGATGCACAATGACGTCATTGTGCTGATTAAACTCTTACTAGATTACAACCAGTTGGTGGACATCCTTCCCAGCTCTCGTCGGTTGAAGGCGTATCACGCACTAATGAATGAGGCTGTTTTTACCGCTTTTATGGACGAGCTTATGACGAGCGCCAGCGTATTGAAGGTTCAAACGAGTAGATTCCATGCGGAAAGCATGGCTATCATTCCGCAATATAGAAAGAACAGCTACTTTTATACAGATGGAGACACCGCATCTCAGCGCGACAACTCCTTAGCCTCGATACTACGCGAAGCAGTCGACAAAAGCCTGCAGAATTATTTCATTGGAACAGAGTTAAATTATGCAAACCTCTTTGTTATCCCCGAGGAGGATCGAGTGTTATTGAGCCTAATCAAGGAGATCAAGGAGTTGGCTCCGGACCTGGCGCAGACTACATGCACCCATTTACTGGGGCTATTGTGGAGTGAACTAGAGAAAGAGCCTTTATATGAGCGACAACATGTTGACTTTGATAATTTGAAATTAATTTACAAGAAACGGTTACACGGGGTAACTCTCATAGCTAATGAGATGTCATTTGATTGGATCATGCACCAGCAACACGACGGCAACGCAATAGTGACAACATTGCTTACTAAATCCAACCTTATTCTTATAATTTTGGCTTTATACCCCGGCCAAGACCACAGTGAAATGCGCTTGATTCAAGAAGCAAGTGATTACTGCATGAAGAGGTTACCGACGTTGCTGCTGTCCGATGCAGGAAGCAATCACGTAAAACTGGAGATTTTCACTTTCTTATTCAATAATTTCAGCGATTTGCAGTTGCTTCGCGACATCGACGACAATCCCTATAATACAGAGGAGACAATAGAGCTATTCATGGCATTAATGCGCCTATTCTCATTTTCTCAGCGTTCATCAATCGACAAGGCACTGACGCATGTGACGACGCAGGTGCGACTGCTAATGCTGAATGCATACGACACTGGTGATAAATATACCATGCCGAAAGAAGTATATCATTGTTGGAACGAAATTATTAATGCCTGTCTAGAGAATAAGTTGTATAATCACATCATCACCATGTTGGTAGTAGACGTGCCGATGAAGTGCCTTGAGCAATATCCCAACAGCGTACTGTCGTACCTCGACCCTGTCAACTGTAATGCTAATGCCATGCTGCAATTATTCCGCCATCACTTGAGCATTCTTATGGGTTTTATGGACCAAGTAATCGAAGAGATTGAGCTGGACGATGAGTCAGATTCGCTCATAGTCGACGATACGACTCTGCTGCTATTGCTGCTGGACCCTGCCTTGAACATGTCCGCCATCAGAGAGACTAAGATTTTCCAGTATATCATGCATTTTATCGTCAACATCAATAGAGTCAGGGAATCAAGTCACAACTCGGAGGTTGCTGCACTCGCAGGTAGCAGTAACACGTACACGTTGGACACTTACATTACCAAAAGACTTAGATTTAAATTGCCGTTTTTGGTGTCAAATATTGCAATTATAATGCGCCTGATAAGTGATGATCTACTTCTGGAGGGCTTAGAGCTGTACTGCACTACCCACTTGGATTCACGACTTGACGGCTACGACCTAGAAGAAATTATGGAGCTTATTCTCCACGCATTCTACAGGCCTATGAACATGCCTTACAGCTACCCGGAGGCCAAGAGCGGGTGTAACGGCTGGGAAGAATACGCCAATTACTGCAAAATCGTCTATAAAAAATTAATATATTTTGATGTGTAACTGTAAATACCGGTTTGTATAAAGGCCCGGGGCCGCACATCCGTTGAAAATATATCGCTTCGCTGATTCTGGACATCCCTGTACTAAGTGATATATACGATGTCGTGCGTGAAGCTGGACATGGAGTTCGACAAGGAGAATACCGAGGCGCCTAAAGCTTCTCTGAATGCTGTTTGCAGCAATTTACTTGCGATCAATCGGAGCATATCTCAGGAAGTATTGAAGCAATCATCGGACGAAGTTTTATTAGCCATGAATGAGTTACTGATGGAGCGACAGTCGCTTTTAAGTCAAGTAACCACACTTAAAAAAGAAAAAGAAGCAAGTAATAATGCATTACATGTACTGAAAAATGATATTACTGTTTGTAATAATAAATATTCTACCTTGAGTAACGAATCGAGACAGTTAAAGATGCAATGGCTTGCCGAGAAGAACGATTTAGAAGCGCGTGTTTTTCAAACAATAAGTCTCAACACACAACTACAAGGTTCTCTAAGAAAAAAAGAGAAAGATTTTGAAAAATTACAAACCCAACTATTAAAATTAGTAAAAGATACTAGTCGAGCTAAACCAATGATAACTGTTTCGAAACCGCTTCTAAAGAACTCTAGCCAAGTGAAATCAGGAACAATTAAAGATGCCGAATTAGAAGCATATATATCAACCAATCAATTATTGGAGAAAGAGAATTTGGTTCTTCGTTCAAATATAGACAAGTTGAAGCAAACAATGCAGGATTTAAAACAACAATTTGACCAAAACGTAGATATATTGGAGAAGTCGAAGCAGAAAGACCGCGAAAATATCGCGAATCTGAGAAACCAGCTATTAGAATTAGAAAAAAATCAGTTGAATGTTGGGATAAAGAGTGGTGAACCAAGCATCGTACCCGTATCTCTCCCATCAGAATCGAGTGAAAATAGCTCCGAGTATACATTCCTAAGTACACCAGGATCTGCAAAAGGCACTAGTAACATTGAAGATTATTCCAAGATTGATTGGGTTATCACGGAAGCGAATACTGAAATTAAAAGGCTTCGAACAAGAAGTGATACTATTAATCAAAGCATGTTGACAACAGAATCCAATCAACTGCAGGTACAGTTACACGAGGCTCTAAATATTATAAAAGAACAAGACAAGCTCATACACTTGGCTTTAGTCGGTGCATTACCAAAGACTAAGGAAATCAGTATAGTTACGGCGGGTAGTGATATTCTGGCGGATATAGAGACAGAGTTTGACAGCCCATTAGAAACGAGAACTTGTTGTGAATCCGAAAAGGAAAGCTTATTATCTCCACTTGTCTTGTGCTTGAATGATGACGAATTTCCATGCGACAACGGTATCACTCCTAACACTTTAAATGCAGTCAAAGGCTGGTTCAAATAAATGTAGTCCAAGCCAGTAATCAATTATTTAAACCAACTCGCTCAACGCCAGTCACAAATCACAACGACGCAGGCTCCACCACCAAAACATGTAAAATAATTAGCTAAACCACGAAAACGCTTCTACTTAATCGGGCTAATCCCTACCAAGCCGGTACCGGTACCAGACCAAAATCGCTGTCCAGTAGACACGCAGTACCCAGTACGGTAGTGTCTATTTGGCGAGTGCCGTCCAAACCGCGACTCTAACAACAAAAGTAACAGGAATAAGAGTAATTAAAGCGACAGGAAAAGTTCTAGCATTTTCTATAGCATTTGAGCAGTAAATATGCCACGGGAGGATGAAGACAGCCGCTTCGCAGCGATGCACTCATCGCACCTGTTCAAACGCTCCGCGCAAGCGAAGCACAAAGTGAAGGTGGACGAGCGATTCAAGGAAGTACTGAAAGACAAGAAGTATGTGAATGTACCAGGAAGTGTCGACAAGTATGGGCGTAAACGGAAGAGTAAGAGTGCAAAGGAAGAATTGAAGGAGTTTTATACTATCGAGGAAGATGAAGAAGAGGAAAAAGTTGAAAAGGAAAAGAAACCGGGTGTATCTATGGAAAGTCGCCTTGATTATTTAACTAAGTTGTCACGAGGTGATATAAGTGGGGATAGTAGTGACGATGATAGTGACGATGATTCTAGTAGCAGTGACGACGATGATGAGGCGGAAGATGAACTAGCTGATTCCAACGCCAAATCTGCTTTAGCGATAGACGACGACGAAGTAATCGAGGAAGAGGGAGGTGAAGCTACCAAAAGGTTAGCAATACAAAACTGCGATTGGGAAAATCTTAGAGCCGTTGATATACTTAATGTCCTGAAGTCATTTTGCCCTGCTGGTCGTGTCATCAAAAGTTTGAATATATACGCATCTGATTTTGGTATGAAAAGAATGGAAGAGGAATCGAAATATGGTCCACAAGGAATATGGGATAGTAGTGGTATAGGAGCCGATGGAGATGACGATGACGATGACGATGATGACGAGGAGGAAGTATACACTGGCATTGACAAGATAAATGATGATGACGACGACGACGACGAAGACGAGGAAGAAGGTGCCAATAAAAATAGTAAAAAAGATAAGAAAGGCGATTTTCGTCGTAAATCAGGCAATATTGGTATTGTGTTACAGGACGACCTGGTCATCCGCGGCAAGGCTAAACCAGACAGCGACCACAGCAGTGCCAAGCGTGAACAGGAGAGCAAACGGTCAACATCATCCGGCAAATCGAGCGATTATGACATTGTTGCGTTGCGCAAATACGAACTATCAAAATTACGATATTATTTTGCAATAGCAGAATGTGATACTACTGAAACGGCTAATATTTTATACGAGCAACTGGATGGAGTGGAGCTAGAGCATTCGTCAATGGTGTTCGATTTGCGATTTGTACCCGATGACATCTCGTTTGCTGATCGACCTATTAAGGACTCATGTCAAGCAGTACCAGATAACTATAAAGCACCTGACTTCATTGTCAATGCCCTGCAGCATACGAGTATCGAGTGCAGTTGGGATGAGGGAGAGAAAGAAAGAGAAAAGAAATTGACGAATATTTCCTCGTGGCGAATGCTGAATGAAAGCGATTTCCAGCAATATATTGCTTCATCCGCTAGTGAAAGTGATGATGATGATGATGATAAAACGGCTAGAATAAGAAAATTATTACTAGGTAATGATGATGGTGACGATGGCGATGATCACGATGATTTCTTCACGAAGGAGACGAATGACGACGATGAAATTGCAAATAATGACGATGAAGAATCCGATGGTATGACCTTCTCATACGTTCCAAATGTTGGTAAAGAGTTACTTCAACGCATGAAAGACCGCGAGAAACAAGAAACGCCTTGGGAAGCCAAGCTGCGTAAAATGAAGGAGAAAAAACAAGCAAGAAAAATGAAAAAAATGGATAATAAAAGTGACAGTGATGACGATAGTGACAACCTCGTAGGGGACGAAGACGACCAGGTGGATCCCAACGATATTAATAATCTAGAATTTTCAGACGATGAAGCGGATGCTAAACAGAAGACGAAATCATCCAAAACAACTAAATCTAAAGCAAAGAATACACGTATTGATACCATTGACGAGGAACGTGCGGATGGGAAGAAGGTCGCTAGCACTGATGAGTTAGAAAAACTTCTTGGATCCAAGAATCATGATACGAAGGAGTACGACATGAGAGCGATCATAAAGCAAGAGAAATTAAGTAAAAAGAAGAAGAAGCATCGCGGTGACAATACGTCATCAGCCGATGACTTCCAAATAGATTTACAAGATGACCGTTTCAAGGCCCTGCTAGACGGCGACAGTCGCTTCGGTATTGACACAACATCCGCCGAGTACAAAGAGACGAAAGCGATGAAGGAGGTGCTCAAGGAGCAGTCAAAGCGACGCCAACAAAACCGTGGCACCTCCGATAGTGCGCCGGCGCAGAAGCAGGATAACCAGGATACCGGCAACGCGAACAAATCAATTGATCAAAATCTAATTGACCAACTAAAACGCAAGTTTGGGAATGCGAACAACAACCAGCAGAAGAAAAAAAGAGTATAAGATTTTATTGTGTACAAAAGATAATCACCGAGTAACTACGACATCGTTTGAGTTAAGTTTGGCACTATTTTATTGTTGAAGAAATTGAGAATGACGGAACTACAGGCGGCTAATTTATCCATGTTTCCTTTCATACGAGTTATGGGCTCAATGCAGCTCCTGACGTCGGCGACGAACATCGCCACACTTCGATAGCGTCCACTTTGGATCTTTATCCTGACGGCAGACACCGAAAGCATCTGGAATTTCTTGTTGGTACTGGCCAACGTGGCAACATCTTCGAAAACACGGCCGTATGGGTGGTTGAGAACCATGTCCAAAGCCTTACTGGCGTCAATGTTACTGGGAACCTTAATATTTTCATCAATTTTGGAGTTTGCTAACTCTTCCTCCTCCTCTCCATCACTGACATCACTATTCTTATCATTATCGTCATTTTTGCGTTTACGAGAGCCTTTTCCTTTGCGACCCCTTTTACGATTAGATTTCTTCTTCTCGTCTTCACTATCTTGTTCCTCAACCCATTGGAGTCGCATTGCTTGCGTCGCCAGCAATTCGACAGGTTCAGGTTCTACTGTGTCTTCTGGGGCATTGTTACCCTCTTCAGATTCTATTTGAGGTGCCACTCTAGAGGCCAAATCTCCTAGGACCCCTTGGGCTGTGTCGCCATCGGATGTGCAGCACGTAGGACACTTGATGTAGTAAGACTGCTTGCTTTCATACCCTAAATCTTTCAATATGCGGAATTTCCCAACACTGTCGATCTCATCCTGAGGCAAACAGTCCTCGCAATACGAAGTGAGACAACCAATGCATCGGAATAACATACCGCCAGCTGCAGCAGTGGAGCGAGTGCACATAGAGCATTTGTGATGTGGACATATAAACATGGCTGATGGTCGGGTGATACCTACAGATTCGGCACAATCTAAATGGAAAACCAATGGACAATGAGCACATCTATACGTACTTGGGACGTTAATATTTTTGGATTTGGCACAAAGCGAGCAGAATGATTGATGGTTCCATATGCGACCTCTGGTTGTCTTGGTAGTCTCGACTACCACATTGTCCTGCATCATATTGTCGCTGAGGATAGGCACGGCACCACCGTATCCAGTGCCCTTACCATCTACCATAACAATACGCATTTTTCGAACCCTTTTAGAATCAGCAAGATCATCCAACGTAACTTCACGCGACTTGGCAACCTTCTTCTTTTTATATATTACATTTCCCAGTTGTCGTAAGTCTACTTCCTCTAAAATTTCCAATCGATCACGCAATGTCGCTTGAGCTAGTTCAATAGGATCAACGGCAGCATTACCTGCACTGCTATCGTTGGCCATGCCGCTACTAGGAGCTATTTGCACTTGGTCGCGACCTTGGCGCTCCAGCATGAGATCCAGTTCTGAATCAGGCATCTCTTTGCCGGAGGATTTATCGTTTTTATCACTTTCAATGACGGCGTTTGCACCAAATCTGATCAACGATGCTAATTCCCCCTTTGACATGGTTGCACCACCGATTCCCAACGCATTTGCCAAATCGTTTTCTGCTGCAACTTCATTAATATCGTCATTCTCATCACCATCCACGTCAGCTTCAGCCACCATCGCATTTAGAAATAATTTCTTTTCTGCGCGACTAACCATTCGTTCTTCAATACTTCCTTGACACACCAATCGATACACACGAACCGGTTTAGTTTGACCAATGCGATGCGCCCTTTCCATGGCTTGCAAGTCTACCTGCGGGTTCCAATCGCTGTCATACAATATAACGGTATCCGCAGATGCCAAATTCAGACCTAAACCACCGGCTCGAGTGGATATTAAGAAAATAAATAATTGGCTGTTAGGCGAATTGAAGCGTCTCACATCTAGCCTTCGTTGCACGCGGTTGGTCTCACCATCTAACCGCACGAATGAGTACTCCCGCAGCTCACAGTAGTCCTCTAAGATGTCCAACATTGACGTGAATTGACTGAATATTAACACCCGATGACCATCCTCTTTCAGTCTGGGTAACATGCGATCTAACATCTTCAACTTGCCACTTCCATTGACAATCTCTTCGTCAATCTCGTAGGGATCAGGCATAAGATCTGGCAGTAAGTAGGTGTGATTGCACACCTTACGTAATTGCAACAATAAATTCATTAATTTGCGCCAATCGGTGTCGACACTCATCGTATTCAACGTATCTTTACTCGATTTTTTCGAATTTTTCTTGGTGTCATTATCAATAGTCAGTGCCTGATGAGAAGGCTCTCGAGATATTGCACTGGACGAAGCGTTTGTGTGATTACTACTCTCTCTCATAACCGTTTCAATAGTGTCCGAGTCTAACCCACAAAGCAACTGCTTATATACTTCAACTTGGTATGACGTCAGTGGCACCAACATCGTTATTTCTTTTCTTGATGGCAAGACAATGTTGACTTGATCCTTGACTCTTCGCAACATGAAGATACAAAGCAACTTACGAGCTCGTCGCAACAAGTTCGAGTCAATGACGCCCCGAACCAGGTCAAAACCGTCTTCAAAGCGAGCTAATGAATTTTGCGTGAATATTTCTGGAGAAAGAAAGTGTAATAATGCCCATAACTCACGCAGATTATTCTGCAACGGGGTTCCTGTGAGGATGACGCGACTTAAACAAGGTACCGATCGTAATTTCTCACTTAATTGTGATTTTTCATTCTTTAAACGATGTCCTTCATCAACTATAACGGTCGTCCACATATACTTGCGCTTAAAAAAGTTCACTTCTGATACAAGCATTTCAAAGGTAGTAACGACAATGTCAAACTCATTGATATCGTTTAACTCCTCTTCCTTAATGCGCATGCGTTCATCTTTGGGACCATGAAATCGAACGGCACGAAATGACGGACAAAATCTTTCAATTTCAGCGATCCAATTGGACAGGACAGACAACGGCACGACTACCAAGTGTGGACCACGTATATTCATCGATTCCTGCATGTAAGCTAAAAAACCGATGGTTTGAATGGTCTTGCCAAGACCCATCTGATCCCCTAAGATCATAGGCATTCCATGTTGGAACATATGCACCATCCAACTGATGCCGTGAAATTGATGCTCATGTAGTTCAGCCTTCAAAATGGTCGGTTGTTTCAATATGGTCACACCCCTCAGAGCATATTGTACTTGACTTTCATTGCTGGTAATAATGTCATCATCCACGTGATCATCTGGATCTTCTTCTTCGGGAGCTTCTTCTACTTCATCCATAGACTCAACAGGGTTACTTGCACTGTGATTTGTCGCAGCAAAGCTCGCACTCTCAGTGCTAGCCTCTATGACTTGGCTACTACCTTGAACTACATCCATTTGATCTGGAATTATCTCGCTATTTTCTGGCAAATGATTCACATTTCCTGAGGAATTATGGCCATCAAATGTGACAGAACCCCCCGCATTACTGCCAACATTATTTGCGCCTGGAAATTGATTGACAGGATATGCATGGTCCAGTGAACTAGATTTGAATTCCATTTCTTTCTTTTTTTCTTCTCTTTTTTCTTTTCGTTGAAAATAGTTTTTATCTGCTAAAAACGGTTTTAACAAAGCAATCCTTCTTTCAAGATACTCGTCTCGTCGTTTTTTAGTGTCATGCAATTTACCTCTCAATTCCTTGTTATGCTCCAATACAGTACCTAGATAAGACTCTACTATACCATATTTACCTAACGTTAAATTGCGATTTCCTTTGAGAACCTCTGTAGAACGAGCGAGTTAGTGTTGTTTATATGAAGGAAACTAGAAGAAATACTACCTGATGTTAATTTCTGCCTCTTTTTCTCTAATTCTTTCTTCCTTTCTTCTCTTTCAGCAACTTTACGACGCTCTCGTTCATGGCTACTAATGCGGTAATTTACTTTATTTGTTGGCATTTTCTCTATAACTTGACTAGCGATAGCTTTATTTAAACCCTTCAATGTTAATGCATTGAATGAAGCTGTTTGTTGACCTTTTTGATGTTCAAAATTATTTCTTATGTAAGCTCTTATTGATGGCAATGTAGCACCAAATTTTCCTTCATTTGCCTCAACAGCTAAAATAACCATTTGCTCATAACTTAACTTAGTATATGCTCTTTTATCCCTCTTGACACCACCATCAGATGCTCCACCCAAGCCATCATTAAAATAAGTAACATCCGCTGCGCAACTTCGTTTCGGTAGCTTCCTTACAGTCAACATATATAGTTCATATTCTTCATCGGTACCAACCCACAAGTTCCATTCACTACTCAACAAATCTTCATCCGTAACTCTTCCTTCATCATTTTCATATACCACCTGATGACGCATAGTTTCTTCATTAAACCCCACCACGGAGCCGGGATAGAACGCATCGTCACCGTCCCAGTAGATCTCGATATGGCTGCCCACCAGACTCACTGCCTGGTGCTGCGGCTTCTCATCCGCTGGAATACTGCGGTAATACTTCGCCATTCACGATTTACCTGGTTTGAAAATTGGGTGGCACATCGACGCGGATTCGACGGCCTCGAATATCCCTAATCCCTAGTTACGAAGGAACGTCACAAAAAATTGGTTATATTACACATAAAAACGGGGAAAATTGACATTTAAAATCTATTATTGGCCAGATCTACGACTCCAATAACAAGATCTTCAGCCCTTTTAACGACGGCTTTCTCCATACTTGATGCATAAGGTACTGGTGCATCATCCATACATAAACGTTTAATTGGAGCATCTAATTCATAGAATAACTGCTCAGATACCAATGCTGATATCGTCGCACCAACTCCACCGGATAGGGTAGACTCATCAAGAATGGCTAATTTGTGGGTTCGCTTTAATGATTCCTTGATAGAGGCCATATCTAGAGGCTTCAAGGATCTAAGTTCTAATAGATCAATTTCAACATCAGGATGTTGCGCCTTTAGCTGCTCGATCGCAGTTTGCGACTCTTTTACTCCATGTAAGTAGGTTAACACAGTAACAGCTTTACCAGCTGCTACTGCGGTGTCAGAAGCTTTATTCAATAATGCTGCTTTGTTCAAAGGCATACAATTGTCTAGTTCAACACTTCCTTTTGTGTCTTTCATCATTTTCACAGGTAAAAATAATATACCAGGACCGTCATCACGTATCATTGATTTAGCTAAGCCATATGCAGCTACTGGTGATGCAGCAGTACATATTTTTAATCCCGGGATACCCATGACATACGCATGAAATGGTTGCGAATGTTCAGCACCTAATGATTGATTTGGCGCAGTACCACCAGCACCAATAATAGTCATAGGCATTTTGAATTGACCACCTGTTGTTGCGTAGGTATTACCAGCACTTGATATCTCAGCTATACCGTAAATACCGAAGTTAGTATTCATCAATTCAACAATAGGACGATAACCATTCATTCCTTCACCAAGAGCCTTACCGATGAAATGACCTTCGTCAATAATCTCATCAGCAGCTCGTAGTTTACCGAAAGTTTGCTGGGTTAGTTTTGGAATATTGTAAGATGAACCAGCTTGTAGATCCTCTGCGTGAATTGTAGTGGTTGGATCCCTAACCATTTCCTCTAAAATAGCTAAATTGACAGCATCACCGATTGTCATCGTTCCGGCAACTGAATCAGCACGTAGTTTGGCAATATACTTATTACATTCTTCTAATGCGGTTGGATTTGTAGTCTTCTTAGTGATAGCTTCATATGTACTTGGTACTGATCGTTTATTGTAATCAGTATCAGGTGCATCAGGAAACTCTAATTGTTTGGCTAATTCTCGCGGTGGTGGAGGAGAGTTTGTGGCAAATTCAACAGATTTTTTAACAATATCGTTCGCAATGTTCTTGTGTTTCTCTAATTGCGCTTCAGTAATACCAAGTTTTTCAGCGCTTGCTTCGAAGATTTTTATAGGATCAGCTTCAGCTCTTGCCCATTTTTTTTCCTCTTTTCTTCCTCTTTCATGTTCAGGATCAGCAGGCGAGTGGCCGTTGAAGCGATAAGTATGTACTTGTAATATAGCTGGACCATTTTTTCTTACGTGATCAACTACTGCACGTCCAGCGCGCATAGTATCAACCATATTTTGGCCGTCAACTTTCAGTCCAGGGACACCATAATGTTTACCTTGCATATAAACATCCGAGTTTTGAGCGACATCCTGGGTGAATGTGTTAATAGCACGTCCATTATCAATGACCAAGAAAAGTATTGGTAGGTTCTCCTTAGCAGCAGCATTTAAACATTCCGCCATTCTACCGTTTTGAGCACCACCTTCACCAATGAATACAATTGTAATGCGATCATCATTCTTTGTTCCTTCAGGATTCAAATGTCTATCAAGGGCAATTGCACGAGCAGCACCAACAGCATATGGTAGTTGCTCAGAGACTAATGCCCAACCTCCTTGAAAATTATGTTCAACGTCATATATATGCATAGATCCACCCGCACCTTTACAAGTACCATCGACTTTGGCAAATAACTCGGCCATGATTTTATCTGGACTCACACCTGAAGCTAATGCATGTGTGTGCTCACGATAATAACTATGTTTTTTGTCACCAATTTTTATGGTATCAGCAACCATTGCTGGTATAGACTCTTGACCATTATCTAAATGCATAAACCCACGAATATTTCCTTGCATATACGCCTGATTACACGCATTTTCAAATAATCGCGCCAATTGCATCTGTTCATAGCCTTTTAATAAATCTTCAGTGCTTACTTTTTCATACTTTTGGATATCAGATTTAGATAATAAGAAATGTACTGCCAATTGCTTCTTGACATCCTCCCATGAGATCAATGGTCGTGGTCTCATCTGCTGCGCCGATACAGGATCATCACGTACTTCAGCTAATGTTGCATCTGATATTGGAGCAATTTTAGTATTTTGTGGTACTTGCATCACCATATTTAATTTTGAATAAACTCTTTTTTGAGTTACCGAGCGGAATGCGCCGCCAACTAGCAGCTGCACCACGACCAGCACCACGACGAAGCGGACAAACATGATCTCTACTCTACTAATTTCTCTCACTGTACATGTCAGCACTGCTGTCAGCGGCCTGGCCGGGACCTGGTCCGCAGTGAAGAGGTATGTATCAATGTTAATGTAGTAATTGCAGATAATGTTATTTAAGATTTTTGTCGCATTAAATAATCTTCGATGTGGTTACAAATCGAGGAAAAGAAACCAAGGAATCAAGAATGTTAATAATTTGTCCACTGAAATATTCCCAGAACGTTTTAAACTTTTAACACTTTTTAAAGTTTTTAAGAAGTTGTAGACTTAACCATCGTTTCCTTTGATCATCACATATTCTATTCCAATCATCACCTCAAATACTCGTCATCACTTACCCTCACATGTAATGTCACTGCAGATAACGCACACCACATGTGGACGACACGTTTAAATAAATTAGCCATGAAGATGATTATAGCGAGAGTAATATTTCAAGAAGAGTGTTTGGTTCATACTATTTACAATTCTTCATCCCTTGGAATCACAGTCAAACCGGCCCTAAGACAAATTATATTGAGGTATCGATAGATCGAGAAATTCATCATGTATCAACGGTACGCGTAATCGCAGTAACGTTAAGCAGCAGCAACTCGAGCGTCTTCGCGGGACATGGCGTCGCTACTTCTGGCTTCGGTACGATCAAAGATATCGAAGGAGAAAGAACAAAAAACTACAAGAGATACCCAAACATTAGGAAGCGCTAAAGACCCAGTGTCTGCCCCACGAGGCGAAGTTGGTAAAGATACACAACAAGCCAATCAGGCTAATAAAACTACCACAACCAGTATTAATTCAAATGACTCACAAGGGGTAGATCTATACGGATTCTTACGTGACAAAGATTATTTGCTAACTGAAAAGAAATATCACCAATTAGAGGCGAAGAATACAAATATTAGAGATTTACAGTGGTTTGGTTACTTAAAATCAATTGGCGGCGCCGAAAATTTGAAACGAGCTGGCATATTTGAACCGTCTAATGATTTGAAACAGTTAGTAAGACGTGGTATACCTACAGCGTATCGCGCATTAGTATGGTCCCGAATTTCTTTATCAAGTGTACATAGAGCAGCATATAGTAGTGATTATTATACAACTTTAGTTAGTAGAATTAATGAAATTCCAAGATCAGTGGCCATAGAAATCGAAAAAGATGTTGACAGAACATTTCCAGAGCATGAATATTTTGGTATGGAAATAGGAATTGATTGCCTTCGTCGTGTATTACTAGCCTTTGCACTGCATTCCAAAGACATTGGTTATTGCCAATCCTTAAATTTCATTGTAGGCATGATGCTTTTGTTCATGGAAGAAGAAGATGCATTTTGGTTGTTAGTCACGATAATAGAAAAGTTATTACCACTTGATTACTACACTAAATCCATGGTGGGGACTTACACAGACCAACTGGTTTTAATGAATCTGATTAAAACACATTTACCGAAAGTACATAAAAAATTGTTAGAAGCCGCAGCACCATCCATGCCCAACGACACCACTACTGTGATAAATGACGACCTAGAGACGAACCCGATTACCGCATCTGTTACCGTCCAATGGTTTCTCTGTTTATTTGTAAATACATTAAGACCGGAAGTTTGTCTGAG
>JACCDO010940061.1_pt1 | contig 15775 bp, 10 predicted proteins | sample 7446101 | NCBI WGS metagenome assembly JACCDO01 (sample SAMN15323440, study PRJNA562643) | freshwater metagenome | isolation source: river surface water | place: USA:Blue River Watershed | collected 2017-08-16
AAGAGGTCTTTGAGGGTAATGTTGAATAAATCCAAATGTATCAAATCTCTTATTAAAATTGGTTGCATATATTCCTATTGCCTGTTTTGTTTGTGCTGCATGAGCAAGATTACGATACATCATATTATGATTTGCCATAGGAATATTTCCAGAAACAACACTTAACATAGTTGAAGGATGTATTTCAAGATGAGTATGAAATTTATTTATTTGATTCTTATCAATTGATATGAGACAACAATCACTCTCCTGAGGATCTATATATTCAATTACCGCCCCCTCCTTTTCAAGTTCTTCTAAAATTTGATTATCAGTCATTTTACTGAAATCCTTACCATCAATATTAAGAGTCCGTGGATTTACATATTCATTCTTATAATAGATTTCTTCACTTCTCTCTTCCTTTGAATATCTATTATATTTACCAATAATCATATCAAACCAGTTCTCATATTTATGTTTGAAACATTTACTCTTTCCATTTTTGAGTATTATTAGTGGTCGTAAGGCTCTCCCTGCTTCTACATAAATCTTTATATCATTATTAGAAGTATTCCAATAGATGGATGTTAAGATATTTATGAGTCCATTTCTTTTATAAGCTTTGAGAGTTCTTAGGATTCTAATGGGGTCATTAGTAATACCAAACCAACTATTATTAACAAAAACTTTAGTTATATTTTTATCCAATTTAAGATTATAATTTTCAATTGGAATAACTTTAATATCAATCAAACAATCTCTTATAAATTGAGGATTAGTTCCTGCAGCTACTTTAGTTAAAAATGCCAAGTTCTTTAAATATCCAATAGCTGCTCCATCAGGACTTTCAAAAGGACACATAATTCCATATTGATGAGCATGAAGTTTATGTGGAGATGTTATTTTTATACTTCTATCAATAGGCATATTAACTCTTCTTAAATGTGATAGATATCCGATATAACTGATTCTGGATAAATCTTGAACTCTTCCCAATTCAGGGTCATCATCAGTTTCTAATCCCCATCTTCCTTTGAGAGATTTGGCGAAAGTATTGGCAATAAAAACAACTTGAATTAATTGATAAATATTGTCTTTAGTTATAAAATTACTGTAATTATTGGTATTCTTCCATGAACCATAATAATAAAAATTATCCAATTTATCTCTTATGGCTTTCCTCAATTTCATATAAGCCTCTTGAAATAATTCGGCAAGTAAAAAGCCACTGATATTAATTCTCTTATTGAAATAATTATCTCTATCACTCTCTTTTTTAATTTTAAGTGCAACATCAATGAACTCTTTAGTTAAATATCCCAAATACTTCCCCTTATTCTCAAAGATGGGTATATTTGGAAAGATATCAACTGATAATATAAACTTAACTTGGTCTATGGTCTTATATTTTGTTCTAAATTTAAGATAATTGAGGGCATCTTCTTGACTATAAATATGAAACTTCTTTCCATCCTTTTCATAATAATTATTATAAACAGATGGTCTTATGAAATTACTGAAGTATTTATCTTCAACATCACTATTATTAATTCCAAAAATACTCTCATAAATCTCCTTATCACTTTCTATACCAAGAGCTCTGAAGAATACAAATAAGGGAATCTTTCCCTCAATTGAAGGAAGACTAACATAAATAGCTCCTTTATTATTATTGAACTTTTCAGTTACTTCCTCATCATCTTTAACTAAATAAAATTCTACTGTTCGCGGAACTAAAACTGATTCTCCTGTTTCACCACTTGATTTAATCTTACCCTTATAACTGAAATTATCATCTTCCTTCAATTTTCCAGTTATGAGACAATTATTAGTTTCAGCCTCTTGAGCAATAATCACTTTCTCCTTACCATCAATAATAAAATAACCTCCACCATCATAAATACATTCTCCCAATCTTTGAAGAACTGCATTTCCATTTCCATTTAAAACACAAATATCTGAATGAAGCATAATTGGAATACTTCCAATAGCAACATTATTAATAGTATTTTCAATCTTATTTCCATCTTCATCAAAAATCTCAATAAGAACATTTGCATATATATGAGTTTCATAAGTGATACTCTTCATTCTTGCATCATTAGGAGTAATTAGCCTTTGAGTTCCATTCTCATAAGTAATAGGATGGTCTATAAATAATTCATTTGAATTTCTTCCACCTATATAAACATTGACTTTCATAATTTCCTTTTCCTTCTTATCATCCAATTTAATCATAGTAATAGGATTATAGGTCTTAATAGTTTGAGGAATGTATCTTTTTATCAATTCTCTATAACTATCAAGATGATGATTAGTAAATGGATATTTATGGTCTTTAAAATGTAAATCTAATATACTCCAATCGTTCATTATTTATAATAAGATAAAAAAATAATTGATTATTCATTTACCTCTTGAAGAGTTCAAACAGAAATATATATAAGAATTTAATTTTGACTATCCTTAAATAATTTTATTTGTTAATAAATAGAAATGTCTTCTGTTTCATCTAAATCCAAAGGTATTTCAAGTAGTATATTAAGAGATATTATGCATGCCAAAACAACAAATTCAATGAATAAAGAACAGTTTTTAGATGATATATTTAAAACTCGACAAACTACTTCTCTTTTAGATAAATTTATTAAAAAAGAAAAAGATATTATGAAAAGGAATGATAATTATATTTTAGAATTAGAAAATTCTATTAAGAGAGATTTTAACTATTCTGATGTAAAAATAAAGAAAGATATAAAAAAACTTATTAAACTTGATGATAAAGTAACAGAAAAAAAAAGATATATTCTTATATTAGAACTATTAAGAAAAATATTAGACGGTAAAGATAAATTACCATCAATGTCTCCATATCCTTCTACTCCTAAATCACCATCAATGAACCTAAATAAAGAATCATCAAATTATTCACATACTTCTGTTTCTAATAATCCTAGAATTCCTAATCATCGAAGAAGAATAAGTAATAATAGCTTATCGGACAATAGTGTCTATCCAAATTCATCATATTCAACTCATATTAGTAATAGTAAAAGCACTAGAGGAAGCAGATAAAGAAATAATTGTGATTATTTAGAACATGAACCTTGACTTTCAGAACAATATTGATATTTTTCACTTCTTTTTTGAATATCATCAAGTCTATTTAAGATATCTTGATTATAATCACCATCTTCCTCTAATTCTAATTCATCCATATTAAATGAGTTTCTTCTTGCACTTTCTATTTGATTTCCAACGAAACTTGTAAATTCCTTACTCGTAACTTCATAAAAGGAATTTCCATAAAATTTTAAGTTTCCATTGTCATCAATAATCATACTTATTGGTTCTTTACACTCACTACAAGTATCGATTAATTTTGGAATGCGCTTTTTCATTAATTCCCCTCTTTGATTACCCTTCTCGTCCAATATTTGAATTGTAAATGATGTTTTATCATATATCATAGATAAAGCAATATTCTCAATTCTTATATCATTAATAAAATAATGAATTCTTTTAGTATTAATATCATATACATAAATCAATCCCTTCTTATTTATTCTTAAGGCATATCTATTATTTAAAGAATAAACATCAGTATTTACTTGAAGAGGAGTAATTATATGATAAAAGTAATCAGGTGATACAATTCTATCACCCCATGGCATATTAACAATTTTATTAGAATTTAAATTACTTTTATAAATATATAAACTCATGACCATCTCAGGAACTCCAGGATAGGTATAATTTAATAACGAAAGTTCCTTAATTATATTCTCACTATATTCTTTTGAATAGTGATTGTAATCAACTTTTATTTTTTTATCGGCACTGGTGCAATCCTCAGTATTTTCCTTAACAGTTATCTCCCTATCCTTATTATTTAAATCATCAGAAAATCCATTCTTAATATGAGTATTTATAACAGAAATGATTAAATTTAATGGCGATTTAAATTTATCTATCTTACTCACATCCTCCTGAGAAATTTGATTCTTATTAACCATATCATTTATCAATGAATATTGTCCCAAACCATTTATAATATCAGCCATTGCATATTTCTTAACAAACTCATCCATTCCCTTATTATACTCCTTTGCATATTTAACATTACATAAGAAATTGTTAGTTTTTGATAGACATTTATTAGGGAGAAATGGAGAGAACTTAACTGCATTTTCTCCATTAGTTGCCTCATCTTTATCATATGGAGGTATTAAGACAGTTAAATCCTCACCCACTGAAGATACACAACCACCTTCAAAACAAAGATTAATTAAATCATCATATAAGACAAATTTCTTTTTGGTGCTTTCTTTGAGAATATTAGTGATATTCCTAATAAAATCTTTGCTAAATTTCATTTTTTTAAGATTGGCAATAAATTCTTTATCAATATTACTTGTTCTCTCAAATTTTAAAAAAACATCACTTATAATTAAATTATAGATAAAACTCGAAGAGGCAAGCATATCCTTAAAATTAGTAATATAAGTATAATTATTAGTTAAATATGGAACATATAATATAATCTTAACTCTTCCCTTAAATTTATAGTTATTAAGATGACTCTTTTCATATTTCTTCTTATCTTCTTCAGTCGCCAATCCAGAACTAGTGAAAAAACTATTAAGATAATCGAGAATGGCAAGTGTTCCTTTTCCATCAGGAGTAATAGTTGCCTGACCCAATTTTGAAGACATTCCTAAAGGCATATGAACAAACCTTTCTGCTTCTAAAATACTGCTATGATATTCCAATTCTCTGGCTAATAAAACATAAATGGGAGCAGGGATTTTTATTGGTCTTCCAAAAGTATTATTCTCATTCAATTTATTATAAATCTCATCAATAATTCCATTAATTCCATTTTCAATAGAACTCAATGAAGAACCAGATACTAATCTCTCAATACACAATGAAAATTTAGGTATATGTATCCTTTCTTGATTATATTGTTTATCAGAATAAAATAAACAACTAACAAAATCAATATTTCTAAAAGTAATTGGAGAAGTTCTTGGTGTTTTATTACAAGAATTTTTATCCAATTCCATTCTTATTATCCTTATTTTTATTTTAGATAAGAATAATCACTCTTAAATGAGTCTAAATAATTCAATATAAAAGATATGTAAGATAATAGTCATTATAATAATGACTATAACAATAATTAAATTATAGTAATATAAATAGTTATTGATTAGTATGTTTACTTCTTTATCTATATCTTTATTTACATCAAAGAGTATATCAAAATTCTGAAGTGTATTATTTAAATCAATTCTATAATTATAATTATTTAATAAAGTCTTATAAATATTTATTATATAAGCATTGATACTTAAATTATAATTATTATCTTCTTTATTTTTTTCTCTCAGATATTTATTGATAGTCTCTATATCTATTAAGAAATATTTTAATGTTCCACTATTAATATAAATAGATGATATATCTTTAACAACTGCAGAAACTGTGATAGTATCTTCATTATTCACATCATAAATATATAAATCTTTATTACTAGTATAATTATTCTTAATTTCTTTGTGAAAATCATTGTCTTCATCAATCTTAATAAAAATCCATTTTTTTAAAAGTCTGTATTTATTATCATTATTAATATCAATAAATTTTAATATTGAATTACTCTTAATTAAATCATCAGAGTATGTATAAATATCATCTTTACCAATATTATCATTATATTTAATATTAGTATTTATTTCCATAAGAGTATTATAAAAAGTATTTAAATAATTATTATCAGATTCATTAATAAGTATATTTTGAAATCTATCTGTTCCTTCTTTAGTTGTATATAATACAGGAGAAGTTGTCAGTTTCTTTATGAAATATTCTTTAAGTAAATCATAAAGATTTTTTAAAATACCACTTTTATTTTTCTTTAATTCCAGAGTATTTAAATTAATTGAATATAAATATTTGTAATCAACTTTTATAACTGATGAAACTTCCAATAATTCAATTATATCATTATAGGTATTATAATATTCATTCACATATTCATATATCTTATTATAAACTTTATTCAATTCTTGATTTAAATTCTGAGTTTCATCTCTATTCTTTAAATATTCTAAATAAATATTATATTGTTCAGAAGAAGGTTTTGTAATTGAATATTTAACTATATTTATTTCTTCTAAGTTTTCATTTGTATTAGCAATTATTATTGAATTATTTATGTCGGTAGCTGCTTTTTCTTTAGGTATATAGATATTATTCTTACTACTTGTTGATTGATTCAAAAATCTTATTATAACAACTCCTGAACCCCCTGTTGCAGATAATTGTCCTGCAATTTTATGACAATAGCCACCACCACCACCACCGGTATTTGGAGTTCCTGGAATTGGGTCTATTGAAGTATAAGTTCTACCTGTCTGAGAATAACCACCACCATTACCCCCACCATACCCTGCAGAACTAGTTTTAACATCTCTTCCTCCACCACCTCCGCCACCATATCCAATTTCAGTTCCAGTTATATCACTATTCATACCAATACCACCATTACCTTGAATGCCTTTTAAGGGATTATAATTTAAAATAGGAATACCGCCACCTCCTCCTCCTGCTAAATATCCAATACCCTCAAAACTATTTCCATTACCACCATCTGCACTTTTTTTAGAAGTATCTTCGCCAATAACTTTAGCTTTACCTCCTAGTGTTATAACATCAATTTTAAATGAATTGCCCCCACCACCTCCACCAGTTCCTGATTCAATTTTAGTTTCAGATACTGAAGAAATACCTGCTCCACCTCCTCCAGCTATAATTATATCAATAGTAAATGTTTTATTTGATTCATCTCTTTTTCTAATAGAAGAAATACCGCCATTTTCTCCTATACCTCCTCCATTTCCAACAGTTATTTGATAAAAACCTATTTCTAAGCTAAAATTTAATTCTTCTTTAACTTGACCACCTCCACCACCACCACCAAATTTAAATTCATCAGTTCTTGTTGCTCCCCCACCACCACCACCAACAATTAAAATTCTTACAGTTAATGGTATATTTAAATATAGATAGGAAACACCTGATTTAAATTTTAAATATTCAGTGAAATCTATTGGAGTATCAGAATATAAATAATTATTGTAATATTCAATATTATCATTATTCTTATAACTATCTTTATAATAACTACTTATCTGTTTTCCAGTAAATTCTGATAATGACAAAAAACTACTATTTTTGACTTTATTATAGACATCCAATTTTTCACTCTTTGTTGTTGGAAGTGCCAATAAAGAACTACTATTATAGTATTTAATATCACTTATTTTAGAAATTGATTCATCAATTATATTTGTTAAAGTTTTTTTTGTGATATCAGGATACTCGTCATTTTTGATATAAATAGGAATATCATTATTCTTATAACTATCAATAAAGATACAATTGAATAATCTAAAATAAATACAGTAATCAATAAATTTTTTATCAGTTTTAATAACATCAAAAGAACTATCAATAATGAAAGTCAAATAAATTAATATTAATCCGAATAGAATAAAAAAGAAGATTATATAAGAGATTTTAGATGTATCATTTATGATAATTATGATGAAAAAAACAAATATGGCAATTAAGAAATATTTGGCAATATTCTTAGAAACAACCAATAATTTATAATCGATATTACTATCAAATATATAATTATATAAATTATATCTCAATTTATATAATTCCATTATTATTACCCTTATTCTTATTTTTATTATTTTTATTTTTATTATGGAGAATAACATTGTTTTTCTAATTGTTTAAAATAATCCAATCTCCATCTAAATAAAGTCAAATTCCATACATACATAGATATAATAAATATTAATAATATAAAAAAATAAATGATCATATTAATAATCAACTTCTATTTATTTAACCAGTTTATAATTTTATCATAAATCTGAGTTTTTATTGTAAATAAGACATAAACAAAATAATAATTAAACTTATTTTCAGTGCTCATCTTTGCATCCCCCATTATCACATAATTAATAACCATGTAAAATAATCCAATTGTCATAAAAAATACACCAATGATATATAAGATGGTTGTAAAGAAAGGAACTAGAGTCTTATTATAAGTAATTATTTTCTCATTAATACTCTTAAGTTTCTTACTCAAACTCTTATTAAGTTCATTGTAATATTCGATTTTATCATCAGGAATATTCTGATAAAATTCTAATTCCTCATGATATTTCTTTATCATTCTAACTTCACTGTTATTCAACATTGATAGAAAAGTAGTTTTCTTATCAGTTCCCTCTATTGGTGGTTTATTATCAATATTATTTGTGCAGTATTCCTTAAAATTATTTTGAGCTTTTTCATCAAATGATATATATTCCTTTAAATATGTATATATATCATATATTATTAATTTCTGTTCTAAACATCCACTACTATTCTTATCTTTAATTCCTGTTAAAAATAATGTATTTAATTCATCTATTCTTGTTGAATCAAAAAGAACATCAAAGAAATTATTATCAACTATCACTTCTCCTCCAGTTGAACTATCTGTTAATGATTTTATTAATATATATTCATCTAAAAGTATTTCAACATCTTTTTCTCTTTGTTCATAATCTTTATATTGATGATATACAAATGGTTTAAATAGATATGTATATAAGAATAGATGGAATACACTATAACCTAATATGAGTATAAAGATGAATATGATTCCACCTTCATTATCTATATCATAAATACTTCCTTTTAAGAATTTTCTTGTAGATGTTGCATATAAGACATGCATCAAATAGAAGATGAGAAGTGCTAATAGAAGATATAAAATATAGGCACTTAGAGTAAAAATACTGAGATTCTGTGATTGAACAGTGAAAATGAAATATCTATCATCCTTATAATTATTTTTATTACAATAAACCATATTTTTAGTTAAATAATCAATTGTGAATGCTTTAGTTAAATTTGGATTTATGAAACTCTTAACAAAATAATTGACAATATCCCATATTAATACAAAAAAAGATACTGATGATAATAATACAACAACCAGTAATAATAATACGGCAAGCATTACCAAATATTTAAGAATAATCTTGAATATTATTATATTTGTATCAAAATAGACAGTATCTTTTCTTATTATTTCTGCATCCTTCAGTTTTTCTTCAGTTATAATTGCCTTAGAACCTTCAGTTAATTCTTTATGTAAACTAATAACCTTCTTAATTTCTTCTTCAAAATTTTTATCTTCTGTAAATCTAGGGTCTTTCTTTAACTCACTAATAATCTGTTCAAAATTGTTGATTAAATCATATTCTTCTTTTGGTATTCTTTTCTTATTTAAGATTAATTCAGATATCTTCTTAAGTCTATCATAAATATCCTTAACTTCATAATAATCAGCTTTTACCTCTACTTTAGTATAATCAAGAAGCTGAAGAATTGTAGTAAAATCATATTGAAGTTTCTGTAATTCTTCTCTATAATCACTTGATTTTACTATGTCTTCCTTCCATCTTCCCTCATTTGTATCTAATAGATGAATAAAAGAGGCAAGAGTTAATTTCAAATTTCTCTTATCCTTATCACTAAGTGTCTTAAGTTTCTTATATCTAACATCATCATCAAAACTATCCTTTATAATATAATTATTGATTACTGACTGAGCTTTGCTATAGATAGTTCTGATATCTTGTCTTTCTCTGATATTCTCAATATCAAATCCTTTTAATCCTTCAACTGTATCATCATCAAGTTTATATTGAACTCCAGAAACTCTTCTTGTTTCTTTTCCTGAAAGACTTTCATTAAAAAGCTTAATTTGAGAACTAAAATTTTTTGTGAAATCCTCAAGTTCTTTATTTAATGCCTTATATATATATGATATATAATCAATAAAATCTTTGAAGGTATAAAGAATGTCATTATCATCATGAAATAATGATATTGATAATAATCTCTCATTAGGAATCTCTGCATTTATAATTTTATTTCTTTCAAGATTATAATCATCAATCTTTGAATTAAATATATATAATTCATTCATAATTGTGGCAATTCCAGTATCACTTTTATCACTCTTAAATTCTTGTTTAAATGAGTTAACAATTGGTCTATTTAATAAATATGTATAATAGATTTCATAAATTTTATCAAATGAATCTTTATATTGAGAATATTGATATTTAATTATATTTATAAAATTATGAATAAATAATTGAAATCTATAAATTTCATTCTCCTTCTTTATCTTTTCAGTTTTCTGAAGGTCAGCGTCAATTCTCATATCAGTGGTATTTGATGGGTCAATGCTTGCCAAACTTATCAAATAATTTGAAGTTATTGAACTCAAATTAGAAAATTTTTCATTATCAATAATAACACCCGATGTTTCTCTATATATAACCTTACTTCTACTATAACCCTTGAAATTATGAATAAAAGGATATAAGGAAAACAGAATTTTGCCTATTTTCAACTTAAAATCATTTTTATCATTATTATTCATATTAATAATAATTTAATCCTATTATTTATAATAAAAATAAATATAATTATACTTTTCTATTTAATTCTCTATTTTTATTATAATATTTATTTATTTGACCACCTAAATCTTGTAAATTCTTTGAAATTAAATCATCATTCATTACAAAAACCTCCGAATTATTTTCTTGATAAATTCTTGAGTCCTTAATTTTAATTGCCAATTTTTTATTAATAGCTCTATCAACTGCAGAAGTTGTATTATATGTAGCTATAGCTGCATTTTTAGTTCCTCTAGCTAAAAATCGTGGAGTATTTGCTGCTAAAGAACCAATTTTCTTAGTTGTTTTTATAGTTTTATCAGCCATATATCTTAATGCGGGTTCCATTTACTCTAAATATAATTCTAATATTTATAATTAGAATAAATGTAATAAATAATCATAAATAAGAGAATTATGAAAATAATATTATAATAGATATAAACTGATATTAATTTATAACTACAGATATTATAAATATCAACCACTAAATTCTGAACATTTGTCTGAATTGTATTATACTCCTTATATATATAATTATAAATTTCCTTATTTCCACCAAAACTTATATCCATACTATTATTATATTCAAGCATTCGCTCATTTATTATTATTTGATTATATCTCATATATAAAACTGGATTGATACGAGTTCTCAGGAAATTACCAGTTTTCTTTAAGTATAATAAATTGAAGGTTGAGAAGAAATCCTTGGCTTCTTCTTCTAAACCATTATCAATATAATATTTGATTAGTTGGAAGGTAAAAAAAGCTGCAATAATCTTATCTTTATATAAGACCCCATTTTTATCTCTCATATTTTTAAAATTTTCAATTTTTATATTTTGAATAGGAGCAATTGTCTGACCTATATCTAAAGTCTGTTGTTTTATATATTCATACAATTTTGATATTCCTGCATTTTTATTTAAATCATTACATTTACCATATTTAAAATCATAGTCATATGCAGATTTCTTTAAGAGATAATTACAGAACTTCTGAGAATTAATGAAATCAACATTGATATTAGTATAAATAAGTGAATTGAGAGTATTTACTCTTGTTCCTAAATTAGCCAAACTTCTATAAGCAAATATGAAATAAATGATTCCTATTATTAAAATTAACCAATTAAGATTTGATGTTGATTGAAAGATTCCTTTAATTCCAGAAATTCTTTCAAAGGCATATAATTTCAATAAAACAAAGAGTGGAGTTGATATGAATAAAAGAAACATAAAATCTATACTGAAATAATCATTAACATACCATAAATTCTTTATTTGGGCAAAAAGAGGGCTATCCACCAATCTCTTATTATCCTTAAAATAGAAATATATTGATAATTGATAATATTTATAAACATTCGTTATTATATCATAATATAACCATAACATCGTAATTACAAAGAAACATATTAAGAGATATATGCCATATTCAGAAAACCTCTTATTTTCACAGAAAATTGGAGTTTTTGATGCATTTTCAATTAATACCTTAAAAAAATTCTCCTTTTCTTTATAATAATTATTAGCAATAATTGTCAAAGGTTTTATTATTGTAAGATAAAAATAATTACTATTCATTATTTTTAATTATTCTAATTATTATAATGATTTAATTATCCATAATAATAAGAATACTAGTAATGGGAATGATATTCTTACCAAAAACTCTTGGAATGTAGATAAATCAGTTGAATTTAAATAAAGAGAAATGTAATGATATCCAATCTTTTCCAATGAAATACCTAAGATTACTACTATTGATAATATGAATAGTTTAAGAACTTCCCTCTTTGACATTACCATTCTATCCCAAAATGAATATTCTGGATTTCGCTGGTATCTGTAATTATTAAAGTGTTCTGGTGTCTTATTTTGAAAAGATTGTTGTATATGTGGTCTTTCAACTGCTCTTTGAGATTCCATTTCCTTTCTTCTATCAGTTTCTTTTTCTCTTTCCTTATGATATTCATTTACATCTAGTTGTTTCTGTGGAGGTGGTTGTTGTTGAGGTCTTTGTTGTTGTGGTGGTTGTTGAGGTGGTTGTTGTGATGGTGTATTATTAAAGTCTTCGTCAAACGAACCACCACTGAAATGTCCAAAGGCATCATTAATATCAGTCATTCTATAAATTAATAAATATTTTTAATATCTATTTATAGAAATAAAAATAAAAATTTATAATGAATAAATATGATACAATTATAAATACTATTTTAGTTATTCTCATATTAACTATTATTATTGTTATCTTATTTGGATGTCATTATAAGGGCTGTCGTTATTTTGAAAAATTTGAAAATAGTTCTCAAGAAGACGAGAAAAAAAAGAAAGATTTATTAGATAATATTAAGAAGGATTCAGGTAAAAATAGTAAAAGTAAAAAAGATGAAGATAATTCTTTGAGTTCATTTGAGAAAACTGTTTTAGAAGGTCTTTCTACTGGTTCTTTAAATACCGATGGTTTAGCTAAATTAATAAAAGAAGAAAAATTTACTAATATGAATCTCGATAATATCATTAATTATGTTGAAAAAACTAAAGGAAATGTTTAAAAAATGAGTTTTTATTTTTATTTTTATTAATGATTATCATAACAATGGTCTTTAGAAACTTCAGAAGCTGGATTAAAATTGATAAATTAGATTTTAATTTATTATCAGCTAATAAGAATTCTATCAGTGTTCTTAAAGAACATCCTAATATTATTAATTGGAGTTTTCTCTCATTAAATCCAAATGCAATTCAGATACTTAAAGAAAATCAAGAGAAAATTCATTGGAGTTTGCTGTCTTTAAATCCAAATGCTCTTGAGATATTGAAGGTAAATCAAGAAAAAATCGATTGGTTTCAGTTATCCTTAAATCCAAATGCTCTTCAATTATTAAAGGCAAATCAAGAGAAAATCAATTGGCATATTCTTTCCTTAAATCCAAATGCTCTTGAGATATTAAAGGCAAATCCTGAGAAAGTTAATTGGAATGCTTTATCAGCTAATCCAAATGGTATCCAGTTATTGAAAGAATATCCTAGTAAAGTTAATTGGTCTCAATTATCCTTAAATCCAAATGGTATTGAGATATTGAAAGAAAATCAAGAGAAAATTAATTGGAGTTTGCTGTCTTTAAATCCAAACGGTATTCAGATACTTAAAGAAAATCAGGAGAAGATTGATTGGAGTAATCTATCTAAAAATGAAAAGGCACTTAAACTTCTCAGCAATAATCAAGATAAAATCAATTGGAATTATATTTCCTTAAATCCATGTATCTTTATTTAGAGGTAATTATTATGATTCTCATGATTATAAATGAAATAAAAAATGATTTTTTATTTTTATTTATGAATATTATCATAATCATATTTATAATTATGAACATTAAGGTTGAAACATGGACTGTTAGAACTTTTATTGAGAAAATTGAAAGCGGATATTTAGAAAAACCTAAGTTTCAGAGACAGAAAAGATGGACTTCATTACCTGTTAAAGATAATCATTCAAAAAGAATTCCAAATAATAAAAATTACATAGAATTCTTATATAGAAATGGTAATTCTATAGAACCAATATCATTTAGTAATAATATGAATAAATTCATAAATATTGATGGTAATAATAGAATAAATGCAGTTTGTGAATTTCTATCAAATCCATATGAACTATTTCCAGAATACTTTGAAGATTTATTCAAATTTATTAATGATGAAAAGAATGAAATTAAATTTGAAGTTGCAAATGAATTGATTAATAATTACTTTAAAAAATTAAATTATAATGGTATCATGAACTTCAAATATAAAGATAATGAATATTGTAAAAATTATCTTAAACCTCACTCAGATAAATTAGATGATATTATTGAAGAACTTCAAAATAAATTTAAAGTAAATCGTTCTATTGATTTTCGTGATCGTGTAAGTCTTAATATTATCATCTATAACAATTATTCAACAACTGAATTAACAACAGTATTTGAAGACATCAATAGTTATAAGAATGTTTTGACAGAAGTTCAATTACTTGCTGCCTCCTTATTTGATATAATTATTGATATCAAAGATGAAACATTGGAAAATGAATTAAAATTGATTCTTATCAATCATTATAAGTCAATTGCTAAAAATGAATGTCTTCCTTGTCATGTCTTTCAAATGGAAGATGATATCAATGGCTATGATTTCATTATATCTTTTCAAATTTATTCAAATAAGCTATGTCCTCTAATTCAACCATTAGATTTGAGTAAGAAAGGAAAGAGTCGTGGCAAATCACTATTTAATAAGTTATATGAGAGTCTTTTCGGTTGTATCATCAATAATTTAAATGAGACCAATGTTGATATATTTATAGATGAAATTAATTATTCTATTGAAATTCTTAATAGTTGTCTTTCAATAAAAACAAAAACAATTGCTAAAAATATTAATGATAATTGTATATTGCTCACTTTAATCATTTCATTGAAAAGAAAAGGAATAGCAAAGAAGAAAATTATTGGGATTATTAATAAATCACTTGTTATATATGATTTATTTCAATTTATTGATGATAAAGATGATAAGAAATATTATCAATCCAATTATAATTGTCTTAAGGTTTCTGGAGGTGGCGGAGTATTAGTTAATAATTATCTCTCTAAAATCATCATGAATCCAGAAAAAATAATTGAAGATAAAGATATTGATATCAATGATGTTATCGAAAAAATTGAAGATAATGATAAATATCTCAAATACCTAAAAAATCTAAATATTAAATCTTCTGAACAACTTATTATGATTCTCTCTAATGATTCTTAAGATTTATTTATGATTCCTATTCAGAATCTTCATCTTCATCATTCTCATCATCATTATCATTATCATTACATTCATCAATAGTAGGTCTATAGGTAAGTTCATTTCTTTTATAGAGGTCAAAGAGTTTATCTCTTGAGAATTCATCTTTGTCTTCTTCATCACTTAATTCTTGTTCTTCATTTATATATCTATAATCATTAAAATTATTTTTGTAATTGGGATTGAGTATCGGTTTAAAATCTTTTAATTCTGATAAGAGAGGTCTATAATAAGTGATAAGATAGGTAATGATATGATTTACTCCTTTAAAATCATATAAGAATCCTGCAGAAGTTTCAAATTTAAAAGTTAATTTTGATAATTTCCCAATTGGATGAAATTCTCTTATTGGTAATTTAGCAATCTCCAGTTTTTCATCATTATAAC
>JACCDO011664942.1_pt1 | contig 15775 bp, 15 predicted proteins | sample 7446101 | NCBI WGS metagenome assembly JACCDO01 (sample SAMN15323440, study PRJNA562643) | freshwater metagenome | isolation source: river surface water | place: USA:Blue River Watershed | collected 2017-08-16
CAAGTGTTTTTATATAAAAATGACAACTCCTCACAAAAGATTATTACCTCGCCCTAATAATTCTACTTCAGATTCTACTGAAGATTCTACTACTAATATTTCCCCTTCAGTTTCCCCTATAATTCGCGAGAGAACTCCTACACCTGAAAAATGTAGATTAGAATATTATCAAAAACGCCCATTATCTTATGAAGAAATCAAAAATAAAATAACTAATATAACTTTTTTGCCTGATGGAAAAAAAACAATTGACCCAGAATATCTAAAGAAAATGTTAGAAATGTCAACTAAAAGAAGATTTGGACCAACAGCAAAATATCCAAATGAAAAATATTGTGATGTAGTTAAAAATAAACCTTCTTATATAGCGTGGCTTTTACAAAATACAGATTGTATAGTTCCGGAACAATTGAGAGATTATTGTTTTATAAGCGTTCATGAAAGACATTTCAAGTAATCCAAAAACATATAAAATCATTTTTAAACTAATAAACAAGTTTAAAAATATCATTTAGGATTTACTTTATTATTTCTTATCTTAATCAATTTAATTATACCATCTATTATTCCATTAGCAGAGCAATTAGAAAGTGGTAAAATCTCACTTATCACAAGAGGTATAACAACCCCTAAAACTGAAAATATAGTTATAATATCAGGAGTTTGACAAATACATAAACAAGCATTATCTGTTGTATTATTCATAATCTTTATTATATACTCATAAGAAAAAAATAAAAATAAATATAATCCGTCGCTTGGGGGGCGGAACCCTAATTTATAAATATTTTTTGAAGCGTTTTATCATCTTCTCACCTTCTCCATAATCATTATAAACTTTATCATATCCAGTTGCAGATTTAAACGGAACATTTCTATACCTATCCATAATAAACTTCAGGGCAAAATATCCACAATTTTTTGAACTGGGATGTTGGTCTCTAATTGTATTATATTTAAACTTTAGATAATATTCTGGATGTATCTTATCAATAATTTTCTTAAGACCTTTCATACTTTCTTTTGGAGGTATTCCATCATTTTCAACGAGTGAATCATAATAATTAACTTCCATATTAGGGACATCAATAAAATAAGCGACCCAGTGGCGACCCATACTTGAACTTGGTTCTGTGTTCTGAATCCATCCGAACTTCTTTGTATCTTTATTAACAAGTGGTAAAAGAGTATACATTTTATCAGATGCTATTACAGGTAGAAACTTATTCATCTTATCTTTGAATATTTCTTGAAGTTCATCATTGAAGATTCCGTCATCATCATTTTCATATTCACCATATCCATTTAATTTGTAGAAAGCACCTAAACCTCCAGTTCTTTGTAATGCTATAGTAGCCATTTCTTCTGGAGTTTTTTTAGGAGTAGGTTCTTCTTCTGTTTTCAATTCTTCAATAGGAGTTGTATTAGGAGGTTGTGGTGGAACATATCTATCTTTTGCTCTTTGATATACGGGTTGTCCTGGTTGTCTATAACCAGATAATTTTTTTACTTCATTAATAACCCATTCGTATGGCGGAAAAGAAGTTTTATACGCTGGATAACTTTTAGCAAGTTCAACTATCATATTTTCAGTATAATTATTTTGTTTAGGTTTTTTACCAGTAAATAATTCTCCAATTTTTGAAACTATTCCAGTAGGTTGTGTAGATATATCACCTTCATCTTCTACATCAGGGTCTGGATTAGATTCAACGAAACCTTTATTAACAGCATTTTTATCATTCTTATCTTTTTCCGCTTGTATTTTCTGTTGTTCGGCATCCTTTAATATTTGTTTTTCAGTATCTAATCTTTCCGCCATAAGAACACTTGCCGATGTTGGTTTAGGTGCTTTAGTTGGTTTAAAAAGATTACTAAAAAGTCCCTTCTTTTTTCCTTCTTGTTTCTTTTCTTCTTCTTTTTTAACATCTTGTGCTTTTTGTGCTTCTTCTAATTTAGCAAACTTCTTTTCAAGTTCATCTTTTGCCTTATAAATATTATATTTCTCCGCAATAAGATTTTGTGCTACAGGAGCGATAGGAACAAGTTTAGGAACTACTGGTTCATTTGTAATAGGTTTTATAGCGGTTCTTGGTCTTACTGCTTTTCTCTTAACTGGAACTGGAAGAATATTCTGTATATTAACCCTTGCTATTGCTTTCGCGGTGGTATCTTTAGGTGCTTTAATATATGTTTTCTTATTATTAATCAAGTAGAAATATCTTTTACTGACTTCATCATAAAATAATCTACGAGGTCGTTGCTTTATTTTCTTAACCATATTTATTATATCAAAGAAAAATTAAAAAAATTATCTTCCTATATAATAAACGATATGAAAGTCAATAAAGCAATATTCTTAAACTTCACAGGAACAAATAAATCATCAGCAAGTATTAATGTCAATTTTCCAGTAAAATCAATTCATATAAAGTCGGCAAGTTTTACCGAAGATACTGCTGGAACTAACGGAAAGATATATCTTACTCTTATAAGCGATTTAACAAACGGAGAACCTATAGCAATATTATATAGTGATTCTACATATTCATCGCAACAATTTTGTGATATTAGTTTTCAACCATACAAACCATTTATAGTTAATGGAACGTATAATTTTACATTGTTGAATCCAGACGGAAGTGCTTTTTTTCCTACAGGAACTGAATATGTTAATCTTATTCTTGAGTTTAACGGAGTTGATACAGCAGATACATAAAATTATAGAACGCCTAATTATTTTTATTTTGATACCCGATTGAGTATGAAAATAACCTTTATTTTGTTTAGATAACTTGAACGCTAAAGTTTCCAAGAACAAGTTTTCTTTCCATACAATAATAGACATAATGTTGATATACATCAGCAGAAGTAAAAGTAGCAGTAAGACCCCAAGTATGATTTTCCGTAATAGGCAATCCATCTGAAACCGAAGGGTCAGTATCACAAAGTGCTTTTCCAGTCCAAGAATCAATATGAATGAAATCATTATTCAAAAGTTCTACGCCTTGTAGAGCAGACCCCTTAAGTTCATTTTTGTTGTAGAGCCAGTGTTCCCCCTTTGTACAGTCTATTGTTGATTGCGATTTTATGAAGATATTATCAAGGCTTGTATTATAATTATCAAAAACAGTAGTATAAACCCCCTGACCGGAAATATCTGTGCAAGTCAATTGAGTGTGAGAGTTAATAATATCTCTTAACGATGTGCTTGGGAATGGACTCCAAGCGACCCATCTAAGTTTTTCCCCTGAACTTCTGGTTATAACTTGATTAACATTTGGGGCAGTTGAACCAATAGATGTTTTACTTCCATACACATAAGGAATAGGAATAGTCAAACCTTCATTTTTAATTTTATTTACAACGGCGTTAATAGTGTTAACATTATTCTCGGTGCATAGATTAAATTGAAAGTTAGAAAAAGTAGTAGTGGGGAGTTGAGCCTGACTGGTAATCAAGGCTGAAGTTCCGGCAAGGTATCCAACAAAGTCAATATTATTAATATAGAAATCAAACTGCAGTTGTGCTCCACCAAAGTAGAGAAGTTGGTCTAAAGCACAAACAGTATGAGGAAGTAAATCCTTTAATCTAAATGATAGAGAGTAAGCAGATGCTTGATTATTAGCGGTATTAGTTTGCTGAATATAATGTCTATATCCAGAAGGGTTTAAGTTTTCTTGGTGAGCAAAAAGAGCAGTGCCTGGAGCAGTGGGGTCAATACCGCCTGTAAATCTATCAAGAGGGGGTTTATTGGAAATTATAGTGGGGACAGTAGCAGTAGCAACGAATTGTGCTGATGAACATTTCTGTAAAACATTATAAGGACTACGACGAGCAATTCCCCTAACAGCAGCCGAAGTAGCACCAGTAGGTAAAAACTCCATATCACTAACGCATTCTTGTTCCAAAGTTTCTTGTTTCATAGAAGGGGCGTGAAGCATACTACCAAATCTATGGAAGTCATTAATGTCAAAAAGAACGGCATTATTATCTGCTGTGCAAACGACCCTTGAAAAGATATTTCCGAGATTACCAGATATTACAGAGCAAGGAAGCCCATTTCCAGCAGTAGCAATCTCCAAATCCATAGATACATAACTATCTTTCAGGCTTAATACCTTCGCTGGTATCTGGAAACTAAATGCCCCTTGTGTAGAGGTTGAAAGTTGTCCGCTATTTACTCCGTTGATAACATTAATTTTTGAGTATATTCTTTGGGGATGAGATAAAGATTTTGAAGACCAGTCAAGTTCTGGTGTGTTTAGTTTAGTTCCGACGGACATTTCCGCCATAGGTTGTTCTAATGAGTTCATAGTATTTTATTATAAGAGATAATAATTATTTTTTTTTTTAATTTTCAAGTCAATTTTTAAGTAGTGTAGTAAATAACTCAAGAGATTATACTTTTTATATCTTTGTTATTATTTTAACTTCATCATCTGGAATAATATCCTGTAATTTTTGTTCTTCGTTTTTATATAGTCTTTCTAAAGTTTTAATTTTAAGGTCTTCACGGATTAATTCTTGAGTATCTTGTCTAACATAGAAAATAATACTGAAAGACCAATCTTGACCCTGTAAATCTACATCTTGCCCGTTTTCATTTACTAATTGAACTTTAAAAGTATCTTTCTGACTTCCAACTAATAATTTACTTTCAAGGTCAAGATTACCCTGATTCTGATAAAAAATAGAACTTCCGAATCCGATAGTATCAACTTGTAGAACTTCTTGTAAAATGCTTTCATTTGAACTGCTTACCAAGTCTGATTTAATGTATAACTTACTTGTAGGATTAAAATTGATAATATTATCAGAAACTAATGTATTTGCTACAAATGGATGAGTTCCGACATCAAAACCTAATTGAAGATATATCTGGTCTTGCGTAAAACTAAACGAAGGTTGGAATGCTCCGTTTCCACTTACAGAAAAAGTATATTTGAAGTTTTGAACTTGTGTTGCCGAGCGGTATGACATAGTATAAATCCAGTTATTTCCATTAAGAACTGATGCTGCGTTTAGTAATGCTGGTAGTTCTGCTATCATAGTATTTTTGTTATAATATCCAACTTCTAATGTAATAGTTCTGCTTACTCCCTTTTCAATAAGCGTAAAAGTGTTATAATTAGTAGGAATATTTGGGAAGACTTTCGGTATGCTTACTTGTTTAACGCAACAATGAGTAAATGGTTGATTATTTAGGTCTAATTTAGCACATTCAAAGTTTGTATGGTCTCCAGATATTCTATCAAATGAGTTAATATAATATGTTTGTGGAGGATATCGTAGGTTGTATATAGACATTCTTTATATAAAACCAATAAAAAAATAAGTAAATAAAAAAATCCATTATTAAAATGTTAATGTTGCTTCTCTACTATCTATTAATCCAGTAGCATTTATTCTTTCTTCACCTTTTCCATAAAATCTTTTTAATTTATTCATATCATCTATGAATCTTTGTTGTGATTGTTGAAGAGTTGGTGGTTTGTAATCTGGATTATTTTTCATAAAATCTTCAAGACGACCTTCTCCGTAAATTAATCTATTAAATATCGCTCCAAGTTTCACACTTGCTTTTCCAAGGACCTTTGCAAACTCTGGTAGTTCTTTGAATATCTTTGTTGCATCTTGAAAGATAAAATCTCCATCTTCTTTATCACCTATATTACTTCCATCAAGAACATTTATAAGGAAGTTCTGGCAGTTAAGTTTTTCAGCGTCGTAATTGCTAAAGTTTTCGTTTCCCATTCGTTTTTTTGCATTATCTATGAGTTGTTGAATTGTTATTCCTGCTGGTATATTTTTGACTTCTTTTACTTGACTATTTGATTTTTTAGGATTTTCTCTATTAAAATAGACTACCTCATTTTTTTCCAAGTTATATTTGCCGTTAATCCATAGGGATAAGTGAAACATTTCATCATAATACTTCTTACTGATTTTATCAAATTGACCTAAACTTATAACATTTAAGAAACCTTTAGTGAAACTGCTTAATGGCGTTCTGACGATTTCTAAAGTTTTTATCTCTTCATTTCCAACTTGTTCCAAAAGTTTTCTTGCGGAAGGCTGTAATACTCCTGCCGTCCTTGTAAATATTCCATCTCCACTTTGTTCCATACATTTATCACAACAATAATTTTTCTCTTGTTTCATATGTTTATTATTAAGTAATATATTTTTTTTTTTAAAACTTTAGAAAGGGTGTTGCGGAAGATACTGAAGGCATAGCTACTGATTGTGCGTATTGTCCTCCCATCATTCTTCTTGGTCTTGATACTTTCATTGCTCCATATCCATAAGCGGAACTTCCAGTAGCGACAGCCCCGAGAGCAGTAGAAAGTGGAACAAAACCAACTGCCCCTGCTATGGCACTCCCAACTTTAGAAACTGTAGAAATAACTTTATTACGCTTGAGCCAATCTACAAAATCACTCCACCATCCTGACCCTGTCATACGCCTTCCATTTCCTCCTTGTTGAATCGCCCAAGTTTTTAGGGCTTCTTTAATTTTTGGGTCTGCTAAGACCTCTTGTTTAGTAAGAACGGGGGTTTCTTGTCCTCCTTTCATTTTCTTGCGTTTAACCATATTATTTATTATAAGAGAATATTATTTTTTTTAATTTTTATTTAAGTCTTTCATTAAAGTTTTTCCTATATTCATCGTTTCGTATATCAATCCATAAAAAGCAATAAGGGTCTTTTACAGCATATTCATAATATCTTTTGAAAGTATCATAATCTATACCTAAATCAAGTCGTTTATGTATTTTTTCCAACTTATCTTCATCTTGACCTTTAAAAACAATCATATAATCCAAATTAGACATAGCACCAGTATTAAGGTCATGAAAATATTGGGATGATAATATATTCATAATACCGCGATGTCTGTTAGATTTGAGATTTTTTATAACTGAAATATGCCTTAAATCCGAAGATAAATCATCAAAGCATAGAATATACTTAGGAACAGATTTTTTTGGGACATATGGTTTTTTAGGTTTAGATTTATTTTGTTCTGCTTCTCCTTGAAATCTTAAGAATGTCCCATCTCCAGTCATGATATTAGGATTAACATCTTCTATTTCTTCTTCTTTAATTTCTTCTGTTTCTAAATCCTTAAGGAAGTCGTTTAATAAGTTTTGACCTGTTTCATCGTCTATAAAATGAGTATAAGATATTACAGGAATACCTTTTTTTTCAAGCATATCTTTGATATTAATCCAGCAGGGGTCTATGTTAGCAGTAGAAGAAAAGATAATAATTGTAGTTCTTTTGTCAGCCATCTTCTTTAAAATATTCCCAATCAAAGAACTTTTTCCGCTTCTTTTACGAGCACAGATAAAAATGTTTGATAGATTATTAGCGAATAACTCTTTACCCTTCACATCAGTTATTTCTTCTGTAATGTTATTTACGATAGGTTTAATTTTTACCTTATTGATAATTTCCGTATTCATCTATTTTATTATAAGACAACAAAAAATAATAAAATATAAAGGTGATAAGGTATGAGATAATAAATTGTATTGGTGATTAGAACTTAAACAATTCCGCTTGTGGTCGGACTATAGGGGGCAAGGGGGACACATCTCCCTAAAACTTTAAATACATCTCCTGATTAAGCGTTCCGGCGTGTGTTCTGAAACTACTTGTCATAGACTTCTTTAATGCTTGGTTTTGTTCTTTGATTGCTTTGAGTTCCGCTTTAGTAAGTTTAGTATCGTTTTCAATAAGAGATAATTTTTGACTATAATCATCGTTTAACGCCTTTATTTTCTCTTCAAGTTTCTTCTCAAAGGTAAATGTATAATGCTCCGCTCCGGACTTTGTCCCTTCTTCGGGAATACGCTCGTCTGTTTCTTTGCTCCGCGTGGTCTCCGACCTTCTTTCTAATTTAGGTATATCAATAGGTAAAGATGTAGTTAAATCTTTTTCTGACTTTTCTTTACTTAATTCCTTTGTTGTTAATACTATCTCTTCTTCATCTGTGCTATATTCATCACTACTATAAATAATATCTAATTTAGGTTTGGGTTCTGGTTTAGGTGTTTCTTTAATTTTTTGTAATGCTTGTTTAATAATAGATTTACCTTTCTCAAGATTCTTCTTACTGGATTCTGCTCTTTTATCAGGTAGTCCTTTTTTCGTAAGTCTAACGGGTTTGGCATCGCTTTTTTCTTGGGTTTCCATTTATTTATTACACTAAATATTTTATTTTTTCAAAAAAATAGTGCTCTAATTATTTTGATTTTTTTCTTACATATAATAAATATGAGTTCAACTTATAACGCAATAACAAATCTTCAGGAAATTGAGATGGATAGTCTTATTGTAAATCTTGCTACAATAGATACCGCACTTATTGATAATCTTGATTGTAATGTCGGAACAATTGATACATTAACTTCTACAACAGCAACTATCACATCTGCAAATATTCCTACTTTAACAAATACAACATTAACGAATACTACAACTAATACTACAAATCTTAATACAAATAATATTCAATCAAATCCATTAAGTTCTAATGTAAGTCTTTATACAAATGGGACAGGGACTTTACTACTTGGTAATAACTCAAATACAAATGCTATTACTATATTCCAATCAGTTAATTTAAATGCCGATAAAAACTTAACTCTTAACGGAACAGGTAGAATAATTACTCCTAATTTACGAGTATCATCACTTACACCAAACAAAATAGTATTGACTAATGGTAGTTATGATTTAGTTAGTAGTTCTTATACTGATACTGACTTCGCAATTTTATCTGCTAACAACATTTATTCAGGAACAAACACATTTAACAATACAATTTTAGGAAACACGATAACTGGGACAAGTGTTGGGTCTGCTATTTCTTTATATGGGTCAACTACTTCAACAATAGGTTTGGGTAATCTTTCAGGTGGAACTTTCACAATCAATCCTAATACTCAAATGAATGGTAATTTAACACTTGCGAGTGGTAAGAACTTAACTTTACAGCCAACAGGTGAGTTAATAGTTGAAACAATCCGTGGTTATGCCTTTGCTAATACGATTAATATGTATCTGGCACAATTAGGAGCAATTAATTTTGGAAACACTTCTTCTACAAATCCATTAACAATTAATAATAATACTATACTTGCGTCTGGCAAAACACTTACTCTAAACAATACAACAGCAAGTAAAATACTTTTAACAAATGGAAGTAAGAATGTTGTATCTTCAAGTTATAATGAAACTGATTTAGCAATTTTATCTAATAATAACGCTTTTACTAACGCACAAAACTCTTTTAATAAAGTAGCGTTAAATACTACATCAAATCAACCTGATACAGACTTGGAAATATGGGGGACTAATCCCAAAATTACTTTATATTCAGCATCTGCTGGAGGAGTTTATATAGATTTTGTTAGAGGAAATAGAAGTTTTGGTGCTGATGGAAGTTATGATTTTAGAGTTCAAAATGTGAGTGGATATTTCTCCATAATTAATGGTTTTAATGGTGTAAACACAGAAGTTATTGCTTTGAGAGATGACATAGATATAAAGGGGAATGTTAATATTTCTGCTAATAAAAACTTAATTCTTACTGCTGGGACAGGTAAAATAACAACACCTGCTATTTTGGTAAGTGGATTAACAGGAAGTAAAATGGTCTTGACTGATACTAATAAAAATCTTGTATCAAGTTCTTATACAGATACCGATTTCGTATTAAAGTCTGGCTCAAGTATGACTGGGACTCTTAATGTTAATAATATTCAAGGAACTACAACTTCATCTGCTATAACTCTTTATACTAATAGTAGCGTTAGTTCTCCTACAATAACTTTGGGTAATGCTTCTGGGGGAGTTTTCACTATAAACCCAAATACTACATTAAACGGAACATTATCGGTAAATACTATTTCAGCACTTTCTACTATTGCTACAGGTTCTCTTTTTGGTAATATAGTCGGAGGGACTTGTAATATTGGAACATCTTTAACTGGTTCAATGAATATCGGGACATCTATGAGAAATGGTATATTGACTATCGGTTCATCTTCTTTTGACCCTGCTTTAAATACAGGTAATGCGGTTATTAATCTGCCAGTATATTTTAATCAAGACCTTAATATAGCGTTTGGAAAAGATATTGTTATGGCATCTACTGGTTTAATCAAAAGTGAAACTTTAACAGGTCTCGCATATAATTTAACATTAAATCTTGGAGAAAATGGAGACTCTGGTGGAATAACTTGTAATAGAACAATGACTTTTGACATTAATAAAAACTTAACTATGAACTCTACAGGTATAATATCAGTTAATACTCTTCGTGCTACAGGGACAACTATATCACCAACTATTTACACTAATATAACAGACCCTGCTTCAACAATAACTATCGGTAATTCTGCTAATGCTGGTGTTGTAGTTAATTCTGATTTGTTTGTTAATTCTACTAAATCATTAGGTTGTAATAATCTATATTCACGGGGAAGTAGTGATTTAAATATTAATACATTCTCAAGTGTCGGTTATTTCATAAATCTTCAACAAGATACTAAACTTGCTACTGGAAAAAATCTTACACTTTCAACCACCGGAAAAATTATTTGTGATACTATAGAAGGAACAGCCCCAGCAGATAATATTGTTTTATTTTCAACAACCACCGGCACAACTACTTTAGGTAATACTGGAGGTGCTGATTTAACTATAAATACGAGTGTGGTTCTACCAGCGAATAAAACTATAACGCTTAATGCTGTCGGGGGAAGAGTTATATGTAATACTTTAGATGGGGCATCTGCTACAATAACAGGTTTATTATTTAATAATTTAACAACAGCGTCAATTAATATTGGTTCTGGGATTACAACGGGAGATGTAAATATAGCAAGATTTGCTACAAGTGGTTCTGTTAATATTTTAAATACAGCATCTACTTCTACAGGTGTTTTAACAATTGGAAGTAAGTTTAGACAACAACGCAACATTGGGGGAACTCTTTACAGCAGTTTTTGGAATGTCGCTACTGGTTCAGCAAATAATATTTTTCAAAGTTCTGTTTTAAGTGCTTCTGCTATGCCACCTATATATGCCAACGCTCAAGTAGACGATTGGGCTGTTTGGGAATCAAATGCTGAAGGAGAAGCATGTTTTATAGCACAAAATGGAAATACGACGATTATCTGTAATCCAGGGGACAATTTCGCATTCCATTGGCAGGATGAAGATAGTATGGGTTCAGCCTCAGGTTTCAAGTTTGCTGTTGATGGTGTAATGTCTACAAGTTCTGACCGAAGACTAAAGAGAGATATTAATCCTATACCTGTGGGTTCTGATTTGTTAGATAAATTAAGCCTGATTCAGTATGTAAATTATAAAAAGAAAGCACCAACAGAGGAAAAATACTATAAGAATGGAGAATTACGAAATAAGTATCAAAAAATCCGTAAGGGATTAATAGCACAAGATGTAAAACAAATATTTCCAGAGGTAGTTGAAAAAGATGGTGAGTATCTTATGATGAAATACGCTGAAGTTGGTATTTATTTCAATATGGGAGTTCAAGAATTAATCAAACAGAACAAACAAAGAACTCAAGAAAATATCAATTTACAGGCACAGATAGATAGTCAAAAATTACAGATAGATGACTTAACTTCAAGACTCGCAAGATTAGAACAGATTTTATTAAATCCTTGATAATATAAATGAATACGACAATCAATAAATTAACTAATCCAAATGTAAGACATACTATAAAGGGGATTTATCTATGCGAGAAATTGAATAAACACTTAACAAGAAAAAAATCTATTGGTTCTAATTTCTACTTATTATATTTTCTTTGTATTATAATAAAGTATGTATACAATCACAGATTACAGCAAACAACAAGCGAAGAAATTAGGGGTAGAATTACGGCAATCATCTAATCCAAAAAAGAAGATAGATGTATATAAAGCAATTCCGCTTGCGGTCGGAGAAACAAAACAGAGATACGAAAAAATAGCAAGTATAGGAGCAATTGAATACCAAGACTATCCAACATTTATTAAAACTATGGGTAAAACCTATGCTGATGGTAGAAGAAGACTTTATAAAATTAGGCATAATAAGACCAGAAAAATAGTAGGTTCTAATTCTTACTGGGCGGATAAGATTTTGTGGTAAAAAATAAAAATATGCATTTATAATAAAAGACTATGATAAATGATAAGGATATTTACGAAAAGGCGAAGAAGGAAGTCTATGCGATGTATAAAAAACCCTCTGCTTATAGGTCTGGTATGCTTGTTAAAAGATATAAGGAACTTGGCGGAACATATTCAGGTGAAAAAACAAAGAAGGGACTTGTAAGATGGTTTAAGGAAGAATGGAAAGATGTAAATCCAAATAAAACTAAAACTTCATACCCTGTATATAGACCTACGAAAAGAATTAATAAAGAAACACCATTACTACCTTCAGAAATAAAAAAGTCTAATCTAAAAACTCAAGCAAAGTTGAAACAGATATTTAAAGGAGAGAGAAATCTAAAACCATTTATAAAAAAGTAAAAATAAAATAGTGCTTACAATAAACTATCTATGCCACCTAAGATTGAAAATCACGCGAAGCAAACTAAATATTACTCATTTGAGAAACCTAATGGTAAAATTGATTGCGATAAAGCGATATCAATAACAGCAACTATAATAACTATGACGAGTATTGTCGCGTATTTTATTTATCTTGCTTATAGATAAAATGGAGGTTGATTGTCAAAAAATCTTAAGTAAATATTATGGATATATTCCGGCTATAATTCTACCTGATAAAAATATAGAAATATGTAAGCGAAGATTTTTACTTCCACAATCTGAAAACTTTGGGTTTTGTATGGCAAGTATTCGTAAGCATATCAAACTTAAATCCAGCGAAGCAATATTTTTTTTAATAGATAATAAAATAGTGGATACGAAACAAAATATAGGAAACTTTTACTCACAATATAAGTTAAACAAGAGACCAGAAGACGCATATTTATATATACAAATCATAAAAGAAAATACATTCGGATGGGGGATGTGTCCCCCAGACCCCCTATGGTTGGATTGATTTTTAAAGGTGAAAATATCTTTAAAAATATAATTATACTACAACTTCAGGTATAGATGTCTTCTTTTCTAATCTCTTTTTCTTCTGCCTTTCTTTAATCTTATCGGCATTCTGTTTATAATACTCCTTAAACTTCTCTTTATTCTTCTCATAATATTTCTTCTTTGATATATCTAACAAATGCTTACTTAAATCTTCTTTAGATTCAAACGCACTTACATCAAGGTTATGTTTTTCAACCGCTTCTCTTTGCTTTTTATTAGTAATTTCTTCTAACAACATATTTTTTTATTATAAAACACTTATCTTTAAATAACATTTTTTTTAAGAATAACTTATATAATCTAATTTTCTTGTTCTACTAACAGCAACATTCAATAAATGTTTATCGTATTTTTCTATTTCGTGTAAAGTATAAGGTTCGTTAAAACTTTGACATTGTGAAGAATGAATAGTCATAGCATAATTAGGATTGAAATACTTTAGAAAATTATCAGTAAGTTTTATAGAAAACTCTTCTACTTCGTCTGGGTTATAATTTGGAAATCGTGAATTGTCCTTGAATAATAATACTTCTTTATCATTATAATCTACTACTAAAAACTGGTCTCCATTAACTATATTTATATCGTTCTCAGGATTCTTCTTATTTTTGGGATATGTTCTTCTACTTCTCAATGGTAATCCTTGGTATAGATATATGCTTTGTGAATAATCAACCTTTTTCTCCTGCTCCGCGTGGTCTCCGACCTCTTCATTACTTACTAAACTTAAGGTATCATTTTCCATATCGTATTCATATTCTTCTTCTTCTTGCTCTGGTTTATATTCAATAAATACAGCATCATCTGGTTTAAATATATCCATACAATGTTGATTAATTTCTTTTCTTCTTGCGTTTGTATAACATAGATTTAATTTTTCTTGATATTCTGCTTTTTTAAAGTTCCTCTCAATAAAATGTTTATTACTTTCTATTCTATTCTCATCTAATATTTCTTCAATTAACTTAAACATCTTTTGACCTTCTTCCCCACATCGTTTATTAATTTTGAATGTTATAATATTCTCAAAGATATGTTTAAACATCGTATAATATAAATATGGTTTTCCTTGATGTTTTACGGGTGGAAGTTGATTGAAATCTCCAAAGCATATAAATCTAACAGAAGGATGGTTTTTCTTGATATAATTCATTTCATCATAAAATATACTATCACACATACTAATTTCATCTATAATAATATAATCTACACTTGAATAATCGCTTCTATGTGTTTTCTTAATAATATCATATCCAAAAGATTTATGACAAGTAATACCATTAATACTTTTACCTGCTATATGAGTAGGGGCACACTTTCTAATATTTTTACCCTGACTTTCAAGTTTTTCAATATATTTATTACTAACCACACTTTTTCCAGTCCCTGCTTGTCCTGTTAGAAAGAAACTTTTATTTTTCGTTTTTGCATATAATTCTTCAAAGTCATATTCATCATCAATATTTATAATTTCTAATTCTATATCTTCGTGTATATATTCTTTATCCTTATTAATTTCATTGTCAATTTTTCCAAGTTGTTTAGGTTTCTCTAACTTTAATCCTCCTCTTTTATCGCTTAATTCTAATGTATTTACCGGATTTTCCATAAGAACACTATCAGTAGCAATTTTAATTAAAGTTCCCCCTATCTTCTTACTTAATTCATAACTCTGTAAGTTTCCATATTGAATAACTTGGTTTCTTATCATAAATAAAGAATTGTTATTATCTATTTCTCTAACTGAAGATGTCAAGAATAATTTACGAGTTTCTAATTTCCCTGTTTCTTTATTCATTATTTCGTATTCTCCATATTTGTAAGCAAACTCTATCTCTTCTTTGAGAAAATAGTTATTATACATAGTCTGTAAGTTCTCCCCAAAAACAAGTTTTCCAATTTTTTTATTTCTTCTACCTAAAGTTCCTACATAATGATTAACTATATGTTTCGCTTTATCTTCATAATCCTCATACGCTTTTTCAACAAACTTACTAAATGTTTTAGTTGTTTCAAACTTACAATTTAAACTATACTTGATTTCTGCTTTTGTTATTAATTTATCTTCTAATGCAACTCTAACAAGTTTACCATAATATACTCCATATGTATAAATTAAAGGATTAAAATTGCTTGGTTCTACATAGTATAAATAATTATCAAAGATTTGTTCCCCGTTATACTTTTTAACATCTTCCTTATTACTAACAACCAACCATCCCATTTTAGCATTTTCTAATATACTTGAATACTGCTTATTAATATCATATTGAACACAATTGTTAATATCTTCTGCTTTTTTGAATTGCTTTGTAGTAGCAAAAGAATGAGTTAAATTACAAAACTCTAATGTATTTTTATTGAATGTTGATTTTAGATTATTAATATTCATTTTATTATTTACCTCAAGGTCTTTGAAATAGTCATACGCTATTGATGAAGATGAATGATTATTAAAATCTTCCTTATCTTTATATATATCATATTCCCTATTATAAAATAAACTACAATTAGGGTTGATTAAGATTTTTGTAATATTTTCCCCATCATTTTTATATTTAGGTATCTTACCTTGTTTTAGATATAACCAAATAAACAAATCTCTTAAGTCTTGAAAATCG
>JACCDO010269053.1_pt1 | contig 15773 bp, 3 predicted proteins | sample 7446101 | NCBI WGS metagenome assembly JACCDO01 (sample SAMN15323440, study PRJNA562643) | freshwater metagenome | isolation source: river surface water | place: USA:Blue River Watershed | collected 2017-08-16
AGTAATATAGTACAACCGTTGACTCTTCAACAACTAAATTTTGTGTTAAATCAAAATTTATATCCGATACAGATTAAAGATTTAAGTATCGTTCGTGAAGGCACCACATTTAATCTACAAGCCCTAAACGAAGGTGATACTATATCATATGGTCAATTTAATGTAAGTAATTTTGAACATGGCATAGTCTTTGACAACGTAACATTATTCAATGACATTATCTATAATCTAGTCACTGGCTTAAGACAGAATAGAATTTTTGTACGAGGAACAAAGAGTGCTGAATGGAACGGTACTGTCAATGCCGCTGGATTCATATTAAATCAAGACAATATAGAAGAATGGAACAATGCTACCAAATACACTAAAGGAAGTATCGTAAAATACAAAAACAAATATTGGGTAGCTACACAAATAATACAGCCTAAAGAAACGTTTTCGGCTCAAGAACAATTTTGGAAACGTACAGAGTACGAAGATATTCAAAAAGGTCTATTACCGAACGCTAGTACCAGAGCATTTGAAAGCACTTTGTACTATGATTGTAATCAAGCAAACTTAGAGAAAGATGCTGATCTGTTGAGTTTTTCTTTGATAGGATATCGTCCTAGAGATTACATGGCTCTAGCAGATTTAACAGATATCACACAAGTTAACGTATACAAAAATTTTATAAAAAATAAAGGTACTAGAAATTCCACTGACGCATTCAAAGGCGCAAATCTACCACAGGGCGGAATAGATTATCAAATTTATGAAAACTGGGCTATCCTAGCAGGAGAATTCGGTGGCATATTAAACAACAATTTTGTTGAATTTAAACTCAATCAAAATTATTTGACAGGAAATCCGGCAACTATTCAACTTACTAATGGATACATTACTGAAGGTGTACAACAATATGTTCCATTATATAGTTTGTTTAATTACGGTAGACCTATATCAACTACTAATATTTTATCTGTCATACCAGATGATACACCATCAATGTTATATCCTACCGCAGGATATGTTAATTTTGATGATGTTAAAATGTCATCGTACTTCTACTCTAATTTACCTTTAGCTACCAATAGCTCAGGCAAAATTATTCCTTTAACTAATTTCTATGTTAGAGATTACGTCTGGTTAGCAGAATATTTAGGTAATTGGCAAGTCTATACACCGGAGTCTATTGGACAAGTAATTAACGTTAGAAACAACCTAAATAACACAATAACGGTTACATTTGCTAATAAACACAATTTAAAACAATACAATCCATTTGCGATTATAAATTTTGATACATTGGTCAATGGATATTATATAGCATCTATAATTGTTGATCCATACAGGGTAATTATTCCGTCTACACTAGACCCTAATATTACCGAACTTACTGGTCAAGGTATAGGATTAAAATTTACAAGTCAAAAAGTATCTTCTCCTAACGAAATAATTAACTTACCTTTACTTGACAGTGAATTTAGAAAAAACACAGTATGGGTAGATACCAATACTGACGGATCATGGGCTGTATATAGAAAAAGTATCAATTATCAATACGAGTATGAATTCTTAAAGCAAGGATCACAAAAATTTGGTTCGGCTGTAGCCTTCACCGGCAATTTAGGATATATGATAAGTGACGCATTCTTGGGTGAAGTGTATAGATATACATACAATGATCTTACAAAGAGTTATCAGCTAATACAAACGTTAACATCCGGTACTAGCTTCGGTTCTTCAATTTCACATAGCGATGATATTTTTGTTGTATCAGAACCAACTACTAGTCCAAAAGTACACATTTTTAAGTTAGAGCAAACCATCTTAGTTGATGATCTAGTAGTAGTACAACCTGCTATTAGCGCACCCATAGGGGTTACAAATTGGGGCAGCGCAACTGCTATTTCCGGTGATAAAAATTGGATCTATATCTCTGATATAGATAACAATAGTGTACATGTTTACAGAAAATCACAGCTTACCGGATTGTATGAAAGTTGTGAAATTATTGATGCTGATAGCTTAGGTTTAACACAAGCCGGTGATCAATTTGGTTATTCGTTGTCTACGGATTACTATGGAGACACGTTAATTGTAGGTACCCCTAAGCAAAACTACAATGCGTCCATTGATAATTATGGATACACTTATGTATTTGAAAGGTCTGTTCAAAATATTGAAGTACCGTATTCGACTACTAGTGAAGTACAAATTTTTCAATTGGCATGGACTCCTACAACACTTAACAAATCAGTAACATCAACTACTAGTGTTGGTAATTTACTTACTCTTAATAATACCACAGGAATTACAGTTAATGATCCAGTTATATTTACGAGCGTTGGTACACCGGGCCTAACTGGCACAAACATTATTACTGACAAAATTTACTATGTAGCAAGCATAATAGGGTCGCAAATAAGTATTAAAGAAACACGCACTGGGTCAACAGTTACTTTATCTACTGTAGGTTCTATATCCGGCGTAACAGCAAACGTACAAAATAAGCCCGTATATGTTTCTAAGAACGGTAGCCTAGTCGATGATAGTGATTACGCGGTGGTAGGAAATAAATTTTACTATACTGCTCCGTTGAATGCAGGAGATATTGTTACAGTAAGCGGACAATTATTCACAATTATTCAAACACTAGACACACAAGAAACACCTCAAGTTGGTGTTAATTTTGGACTTAGCGTTGATACTACAACTCATGCTACTGAAATATTAGTAGGTGCTCCTTATAAATTAAATTCTCAATTTAACGAAGGAGCAGTCTACAGATACACAAATGGAAGCGGAAAATATGGTACTATCGCAGGTGTCAATGAAGTAAATGTATCAGTTCCTAGATTCTTATTAATCAATGGCTATGCTGTTTCAATACCTGTAGGTAATGCTACAGCAGTAGCGACCGCAATTAATAATGTTCAAATTACAAATGTTTCCGCTCAAGCAGTAGATAACAAATTAATTATTAGCTTAAATGATGTAGATTTGGCACCGGTTAATGAAAAATTAATAATATCGGTTACGGATAAAGATACTTTAGGAGAGCTAGGATTACAAATTTATACTCAGACTCAAATTATAGAATGTCCTCACACTCAAGGTCATACCCAATTCGGTACTGTTGTCAAATTTAACGAATTCGATAGTTTTGTTGCTAGCGCCCCTGTAGGAACTAGATTTAGTGCTACTACTTTTGATTTTATTGATGATGAAAATCAAGATGAAGACACTATTTTTGATAATAATGCTACGCAATGGGTGGACACCAATGTCAATGCCGGTGCCGTATATATGTTCGATTATTTGGGAACATATAACGAATCTTTAGCAAACATTGGTAATTTTGTGTACGCTCAGAGTGTTAATGCTAGAAATCAAACATACAGTTCACAGCCGATGTATGGAACAAGTTTAGATTTTAATAATTTTAGTGTCATCATAGGAGCACAAGATAATTATACGGGTCAAGCTATAAGCTATTCAAATTCTTCACAAATTAAAGATTGGAGTGTATACAGGAGTTCTAGCCCTGTCGTTGATATAAATCGAATTGGTAACATACAAATTTTTAGTGCTGACACAAATAATACATTGATCAATTTAGATTACATCGACCCACTACAAGGAAAAATTTTAGGAGCAGCAAGAGAAAACATAGATTATGTTTCTAACGTTGACCCTGCCAAGTATAACAACCAACAACAATTCAGTAATGGATTAGTATGGGGAGTCAATAATGTAGGAGAAATTTGGTTTGATACTTCTAATGTAAGGTTTGTAAATTATCATCAAAACGATTTAGTTTATAATAGTAAGTATTGGGGTACTTTATTTCCAGGAAGTGATGTAGCAATATATACTTGGATATCTAGTTCCGCAATACCAGCAGAATATCAAGGTCCGGGCATACCATTTAATATACAATCTTACACTATACAATACAGTGTAGATGACGCAGGTGCCTTAGTACCTACTTACTATTTCTGGGTTAGAAATACTAATTCTATATTCACAAATGAGGGGAAAACACTTTCGGATAATGTTATCTCAAGCTATATAGCTAATCCTAAAAATTCAGGTATTGGATATTTTGCCCCGTTATCTACCGACGCATTTGCTTTATACAATACCGGACCATATATTAACGCTAATGATAGCATTTTACATATAGGCTTTAGCACAGGTGTTAACGGTGACATATCGCACACTTCTTATAATTTAATAAGGGCTGATTATCCGGACGATTTCTTGCCTGGTCTACCTGATAGATTTAGAGATATAAATGAACCGTTCTCGTTGTATGCTAGAATGCTCGACAGCTTGAGTGGTACTGATAGAAGCGGAGCTGTAATTCCAGATCCATATTTACCAAAAGCAGTACAAACTGGTGTTTTGGTACGTCCAAGACAGAGTTTCTTTACCAATAGACTCACTGCGCTACAAAATTATTGTCAGTACGCTAATGAAGTGGCAAGAGAATTGCCTTTATTAGAAATATTGAATAGCTCGTTCTTATATAAGACAGGATTATATTATAACACTCCGGATTATTGGGAAGCAATTAACTGGTGGGCTCCTGGATACAATGATAGCACTAGAGCTACTTTACAAGTTCAGTACTACGCTGATTTATCTACATTAAATGTAGAAGAAGGTACTATAGTCACAGTAGAAACAAATGGTGCTGGATTATCTGAAACCTATATTTATGAAGATTCTGTTTGGAATAGAATTGGACTAAACAATGGTACTTTTAGAATTAAAGATAAACTTTGGAACTATGCCGAAGCAAGAATAGGTTTTGGTGATAACTTTTTTGATACGGCACCGTTCGATACTTATCCTTCTGAAGAAACAAGATATATTGTAAGGTCTCTAAATGAAGAACTACCTAACACCTTGCTAAATTTCAGAAACCGTGGATTAATATTATTGTTCGAATACATACAAAGTGAATCTATAGAGTCTCAAAATTATCTACCGTGGTTAAATAAAACTAGTTTAGTAGATGTATCACATAAAATACGTGAACTACGCCCTATAGAACAATTTAATTCAGACAATCAAGACTTCTTAGCAGGATATTTAAATGAAGTCAAACCATATCACGTTGTAATAAAAGAATTCTTGTTTAAATATACCGGAAGCGACACCTTTGAGGGTGATATAACAGATTTTGATTTACCTTCTAAGTTTAATACTAGTATACAACAATTTGTTTCGCCTGAATTAGTTTATTCAAGCCCAAGTACAAATAGTCAATATTTACCATCTAATCCAATTTGGGAAGAACCTGAGTATACACAATGGAAACAAAACTATGGAGTTTCGTTAGCTGTACAAAACAATTATTTGATGACAACTCTAGAAACATATATGGATCTTTCTAGCAATCAATGTATTGTAGGTAACGCACAAGGATTCCCTATCAACGGTGTAGTAAAAATAGATAACGAACTGATAGGTTACTCGGCAATAGATAAAGAATTTAATATCTTACAAGGTTTAACTAGAGGAGTTAACGGAACAACAATTACAGCGCATCTACCTGGTCAAAATATATATATGGATTTGCCGCCGGTGATCTTGTTAGACGGTGGAAGAGGATATACAGAACCTCCTCAAGTAACCGCATATATAGACACTACCATCTATCCAGAACCTATTCAACCTGCTGTGTTAACCGCAGTAATGAATTTGGATAGTGTTTTGCGTATAGACGTTGTAAACCCTGGACTAGGTTATGCGGTATTACCAGAAATACGAATCACACCGGCTACTATAATTAATTTTACTAGCACACAAGTTAACACAACTTTTAGCATAATTGAACTTTATGCTCCGTTACTACAAACAGGTGACCTAGTTCAATATCGGGTAAGTAGCAACAGCACAAGCATAGGTGGCCTTAAGGACGGTGAATGGTATTATGTAAATCTACTAGAAACTAATCCAGTGGCAGTAATAGCATTTTATAGTAACTACGCAAACGCTATTAATGATCATGACCGCGTGGTATTGTATACTTCTGGCTCTGGTAATTATACTATCAATCTGGGAGCAAAAGCATCTGCAATAACTACATCAAGTCCTGTAAGAGAAAACAATATCAACTTAAGATTTGATAGAATCGCATATGGATCTAACATAACAAACTGGCAACCTGGATCGTATTACGGTGCGTATTACGCAGGAACGTATAGCAACAGTGAAAATTTTGCTAGTTCGTCTATAGAATTATATGCGACACAGCCTCCTATATCTTCAATATTAGCAAGTAACGGTGGAGTTCCGTTTGAAATAACAGACATTACAAATGACAGAGAACTTACTTTTAGTGCTTTTGTTAGAAATGTAGCAGGAACTACATCAGGTACAAATGCCATAACATTGATACCTAGTGAAACTACAGAAAATGCTTCTGGAAGTACAATTGGTTTCTACGTTGGTATGCCGATTAAATTTGTAGGAAATGCAGGGACAAGCGGAATAACAGTAGATATAACATATTATATTAGTTCGGTATTAAATGATACAGATTTTACAATATCCGTTGACCCGTCAGGAAGTCCAGAACTAAGTTTAAGTACATTTACTATAGGCACCGGAGCGCCATTAACATGTTATACAGGTGAAGTCACTGATACTGCCATAATTACTGTAAATTATCCAGGTATAATGAATGTCACTTCTACGGAGGCAGTAACAAACAAATTGACGATTCCGTTGAATGCTACAGGCACAGGAGGTACTAATAATTTCTATATTAATTTACCCGTATTTTTTACAGGAGAAGTCTATGGAAATATTATTGCCAACGAGACATATTATGTAACTACTATTATTGATGAGCAGACATTTACAATGTCTACATCTACTAATCCGCAAACGTTTAATGTGGTTAGCATTGATGGAACTACAGATGCTATAACTATTGACGGAGACACTGCCCAATTATCGTTGAATGAGCCACTTATCTTTAACAATATGGTGATTGCCGGTACCGAAGTAACAAATTTTGGCGGAATAGTGTTAGGTCAACTATATTATGTTTCATCTGTGATAAGCGGTGTAGCATTCAAGATTTCAGCTTCTATTAATGGCTCCGTTGAGAATTTAACAACAGTAGCAGCAGCAAGCAATACATCTGCTTTGATTACAAGTCAAACAAATACAGTGGCGTTGACTAGTGGAACAGGTAATAACATGATCATAAATGTTAGCTTACCAGTAAGCCCTGGTCAAGTCAACGGTCAACAATTTACATTGTATGACACATCTCAACAATTTGTAAATTTAACGGCAACTAATACAAATTTAATTGTTAGTGACATTAGTTCTGTGATATCAACACCTTCTACTAGTGCTGGTATAATGACATTTGATTATGAAGGAGATGGTACTACTAACTTCTATGTAAACATGCCGTTCGAAGTTTCTACCAACATTGGTTCTTTAACTAGTGCTACAACTTATTATGTCGCATCAATTGATGTTGTGGAATTTGAAGTATCGTACACTAATAGTGTAACAGAAGAATTGTATTGTGATACAGTAGAACAATTGTATATTGGAATGCCCATCACATTTAGTGGCACTGCTTTTGGAAATATTGTTATAAGCAACTTATATTTTGTAAAAACCATTGATATTATTAATAATAGAATTACTATCAGTGAAACCAAAGTTGCGGGAGTAGTAGGACCTACGTTTGATTTAACTACTAGTTCTGGAACAATGACAGCTACTGGGGATCAATACATTGAGATAAAAACATCACTAGTGGGTAGCCCAATCGATCCGGGCACTAGCATACCTGTATCTAGTGTAACACTAAATCAAACACCATTAGGTACACCAATATTTAGTATTAGTTACATATTAGGTGGCTATAGAGCAATTGTTACAAATTCAGGTAGCTATTCAGGATATGCGATTGATAATACATTAACCATAAGCGGTAATTTTATGGGAGGAACAAGTCCGTTGAATGACTTGACTCTACAAGTTAATGATATATCAAGTACAGGTGAAATTACTAATTTAATATGTTCAGGTACTGTTCCTGGCATATCAAATAACTATTACTTACAAGTAATATCCGAAAATCAATTTAAAGTTTATGAAAACAAATTGATGACAGTGCCGGTCAGTGGATTAGGATTCCCTTATGTCAGTACACAATCTACATCAGTAACTTCTGTAACAACTACCGGTAATGAAATTACAGTTGTTGATAGCTCAATATTTGAGCTATACGATCCTATCGTGTTCACGGGTGATGTATTCGGTAACATAGTTATAGGTCAAACATACTATGTCAAAACAATACCAAACTCTACTACTATAACTATAAGTGAAACACCAGACGGAGTTGTATTTGTACCGGGTAATGACACAGGATCTATGCTTGCTACCAAACTAGGATCTATAGCATTCTTACCAGAACCATTCTACTTCGATCAGAGCCTGGTCAAATTTAACAACAATATTTGGGCTTGCGTTATCAGCAACAACGATGAAGAATTTATATTTGGTAAGTGGGAACTACTAACTTCAGGAGATAGAAGATTAAACGCATTGGATAGAATTGTTGGTTACTATACTCCAGATCCTAGCGACACTGCGGCATGGAATGAATATATTAACATGCCCGGAAACAATTTAAGTAGACTAGTATCAGGTATTACATATCCCAATAACATCTACATGGGTAATAAATTTGCTCCAAATCAGCAATATAGCATCGATACTATATTACAAGATCAAGAGTTTTATCCAACACAAACAAATGTCACTGCTGTTACATATGATGGTGTAGATTATATTACTACAGCAAACAGTGATACATTTTCGGGATTATTACTAAGTGCTAATACTTCTTCATGGGCGTACGGTAAATTAGCAAACAGCAACATCAATTTAACTGATATTTTGTATGCTGGTAGTAAGTATGTAGTGACTAGCAATAATACTGCTACACCTATATATAGTAGTGATGATGGAATAACATGGAAAACATCAGGTCTTACTAACGCTGTAACAGTGTCACCTTGCTCATTAAACAGTACAGCTTATTATAATAATTTATATGTAGCAGTCGGTACTAAAATTGTAACAAGCACGGATACAATTTTTTGGACTGAAAAACTGTCATTACCTAGCTATCTAGACAATAGTTTATTTAACGTGGCATACACATCTATTGGATCTTATCAAGGATTTGTTGCTGTGGGTAAAGGACAAAGTTTAGTTAACGTAGGGGGATTCGATGTAACGTATCCAATCAACTTAATATACACTAGTACCAATGGAACTTCATGGACTAGCATTCCTGCTATCTCAAGTAAGGGAATGTATGGTGTTACCTCAGGTAACAATAAAATTTTAAGTGTTGGTGAAGATGGTATCATTTACAGCACTGCCAATGGAAGCTTTTGGGTAGGAATAACAGAATTAGATGTGTTAAATGTTAATACTATCTCTAATGAATTAAATGTATCTAACGCATCTGGACTAACTGTAGGAGATCAAGTTAGATTTACTGAAGCATTCAATGTGTTTAATACCACAACGACATATTATGTTGTAAACATCATATCAAACACACAAATTCAAGTCAGTACTACAAGCGGCGGCTCTCCTGTAACATTAACTTCAGCAGATCCTTCTGTCACTACGTACATGTATTTGTACCCAAGAACACCAAGCTTGCGTGACGTTTTGTATAGTGCTGGTAAATTTATAGCAGTAGGAGATGATGGTTTAATTAGAACTTCTACTACTGGGGATATTTGGACTACTGTTGTTTCTGGAACAACAGAAGATTTGAATGGTATTTTCTATAACAATAGTTCGTCACAATGGATAGCTGTAGGAGATAACGATACTATATTAACCAGCGCCGATAATGGAGTAACCTGGACATCAGCATCGTTGATAATAACAGAACCTACGGTATACAATGTACAAGGCGCCGACTTTGAATATGGTTATGGACCTGAAGAATATGTACCGGGTATCGTCAGAGATAACTTAAGCATGATTGTAACAACTAGACCAGGTACTAATTGGCCAGCTGTAGAATACGGACATGTTGGTTATGGATCTAATTCTTTAGAATTAAGTCCTACTTCGGCTCTACAAACTACATATAGCTTTAAATATGCAGTACAAACTCCGATTCAGCTTTCTGTTTATATCATAGATGGTACTACCAATTTAGCAACAAGAATTTATGAACCAGATTATACTATAAACTGGGTTACCTGCGAAATAACACTGGTTACACCATTGGCGTTTGTTCCAGTATCTGATAGATTGCGTATAGACGTTTATGAAGCAGGTAACGGTGATCAATTAGTTAAGTCAAGTTCAATGACAGATCCTATTAGGGTGAATGACATAACTGGATTTAATGAAATATTCTGTAACTGTAATTACACTGCTATTTCGTGGAATGGTAGTGGTATAGTCCAGCCTAGTTCTGAACCACTACAAATAATAGCCACTGAGACAGACGGAACATACAATACTATACAATTAGCAAGTGTGGATAATTTAGTTCTAAACGCTCAAATTACTTTCCAAGGTAGTGTATTTGGTGGTTTGCTAGAAGATACAAATTACTATATAAAAACCATCGGAAACGCAACGAAGACTATAACAATCAGCGATACATTGACCGGCGGTATAGCAGGACCAGTATACTCATTAACTACTGATACTGGTACGATGTATCTAGTACAACAAGTAGGTAGCGGAATAGTGTACACTGATCCTATAGTAATTCATAACGGTACTAGACTAGTATTGGGAGTACAAGGGGTAGTTACTGGTACTAGCAGTATCAATAATGCAGTAAAAGTGAATACAACTTCAGCTATTTCAGCAGGACAAACAATAACATTTAGTGCTGATATTAGTGAAATGGGACCTGAAATTACCCCATTAGTTCCATACACAATTTTTAATGTGTTAGACAACAATGAGTTAACGCTTGAAGATCCGTTAAATCCTGGTAATATATTAGTATTACCAACATATGACGGCGGAGCATCATTCGTGACAAACGATTATAGTTTTGGTTATCAGCCTAACAACATACAAGCAAAAATTATATTTGCTGCTCAATATTCTCATGCTACTGATTATTTGGTGTATTCGTTGTTTGGAGAAACGCAACCAATACAGTATGGTTACACATTACCAGAAACACAATTGTTTACTGGAGATAATTCAGCAACATCGTTTACATTAACAAATTATATAGCTACTGAAATGGCAGAAAACGCTATAGTTGAAATAAATGGTATACGAGTAGATTCATCTACATATACTATTACTCCTAGCACTGATGATATCACGTTTACTACAGCTCCCGGCTCAGGTGATGTAATAGCAGTTACTACTTTCAATATACCGGACAGACAATATTTCAGCACAAATTCGTATACTGGAATAACGGTAGCTAATATTACCAACATTACTAATACTATACAGCCTTTTAATGCTACAGTAAATGTTACTGCTACAGCGTTCGGTACTAATATTATAACTTGCGCCGATACATCAGATTTTTATGTAGGTGCTACTATAATATTTAGGGGTACAAGTTTTGATGCTGGTATTTCTACGGGTAATAATGCTGTTTATTTCGTAAAAGCTATATTATCTAGTACAACATTTACAATTGAAGACCAAAACGGTAACACTATTGTACTAGTGGGTGGAGCAGGATTAATAGTAGCATACGTTGGTGGGTTACCTGCGGTACGAGTTACTACAGGAACTCCTCATGGATTGACTACTAATGATATAGTACGCATCGATGGTGTACAAGGATCTATCCAGCTTAATAACAATACATACTATGCTAGATTTATAGACGATTATCAGATAGATTTGTATAGCCAACCATATGATAATACGTATGCCGTAGTCAACTATCCAGTGACTGATATATTCTCTTATGTGAGCGGTGGATATATTTGGATCAGTGAAAGCTATGTTATATATGACACTATGGCTTCGGCATCAACTTCTGGAACAAATTATATAACAGTTACAAGTACAGCCAAATTAGTTGAAGGAACACCAGTGTACTTCACAGAAGCAGGCAGCGCATTAGGATCAGCTATAATGGGCGGTATAATAGCTGGGGACAAATACTATGTAAAAACAATAATTAATGGAACACAATTTACTATCAGCAGTATTAGATATGGTTCTACTTTAACATTAACTACCGATACTGGAACTGTATTTGTCAGCCAATGGGAACAACTCGATACTGATAGATTGTGGGTAACTATTAATGGATATAGGGTTTCTTCTAACTCACTACGCTTGAACGAGGCAAATTATCTAAGTATTCTTGCTGAAATTACATCATCTGATGATGTTGTTATTACAAGCATGATTCCTAGTGCTACACCGGATGAGCAAGTTTACATGTGTAATGTAGATAGTGATGGTAATTCATCTGTATATAGAGCAAACACTGAAACTAGAACATGGTTAACAAAATCATTATTTGATACCGAAGACGTTATTTATGTCAATGACGTAACTAAATTGACAAACAGCATAATTCAAAATATTGCTGCCCCTGCTCCAGTAGCCGGAGTTTACAGTATAGGACTTTCTGCTGACAAGGAGTTAATTACCAGCGTGACTGTTTACAATAATAATCCTAGCAGATTAGGTTACATAAACAGTTCAAATTTTGAAATTGTAGTAGAATCTTTAAGTCCAATATTAAAAATTACTGATGGATCCTACATTGATGCAGGTGACAATTTAACCATTACAACAATAGAAGGTAATATTATATACGTCAATGGGGAGCAGATTAAATTTAGAACAGTAGACCTAGCGACAAATACATTATCGGGACTACAAAGAGGAGCAAACTTCACCGGTGCTGCTCAAGTACAACCGATATATAGTGAAGTTTATAGCAAACTTTCTACAAACAAAATCACAAATGTACAGTACGGATTGACTTGGAATAGTTATACATATGATCCTACACTGGGTGATCCGTTACAAGTTAGCACTACCCAGACAGCGATTTTCTTAAACCAAGACGTAAATTAAATGATAAATAAATAATATGACGGAAAACGAACCAAAAAATAATCAAAATCTTGATAATACGCAAGATGGTAAAAAGCCAAATGAAAAATTTGGCTTGATGTTCTCCTCACATTTTAAAATATATGACCCTAATACTAAAGAAGTATTAGTTCAAAAAAGAGGCGACAACTGATGTCTGTAATTACATTATCTTACAAAATTGATGGATTTTTAAAAATATACGATCCCAATAGTGGAGAAATATTTGTAGATAAAAATAATGCTATTAATTATGAAAATATGTCAATTGCCATAGCCGATACGTTAAGTAGTCGAGGGTATGGGGAAATTTACGAAATGGCTTTTGGAAATGGTGGAGCTAGCGTAGATGAAACCGGAGTTATAACATACTTACCGCCCAATGTTACTGGACAAAATGCCGCCCTATACAACCAAACATATGCTAAAATTGTAGATGATACTAGTGTTTTTAATAGAGATCCTACTCGTAATAAAATGACGGTTCAACATACGACCGGAAAATTTTACACAGATATTTTAGTTCAATGTTTATTAGATTACGGCGAGCCTGCAGGACAAGCAGCGTTCGACAACAGTACGCAAACAGATAGCGAGTTTGTTTTTGATGAATTAGGATTGCTAGCAAATTATGGAACTGCTGAAAACGGAGATGTGATTACAAAGTTATTAACACACGTAATTTTTCACCCAGTTCAAAAATCTTTAAATAGACAAATTCAAATAGACTACACCATAAGGATACAAAGCCTTACGAATATGGTAACATTGTAAGATAAATAAAAGATAGCGGAGTAATGTAAAAATGGCATATACAATTGTAAAAAGCGATGGGACAGTTCTGACAACTATCGCTGATGGCACGATTAACACAACTAGTACGTCCATAGGATTGCCAGGAAGAAATTATGCGGGATACGGGCAAACGTTAGACACCAATTTTGTTCATCAAATAGAAAATTTTGCTGACAATACTCCACCGGCAAACCCTCTACGTGGACAACTATGGTACGACACAAACAGTCAAGTTCTTAAAATTTGCCCAACAGACGGAGAAACTAACGCTTTAGCATGGTTATCGTTGACTTCTACTGCTAGCGGAGGAACAACAACGTTCGGAGCAGTAACAGTTACTGGAAATTTAACTGCTAATAATATAACAGCAACTAATAATTCTAATGCCAACGCAGCTACATTTTCTTATCTTACTGTTACTGCTAATGCTAATATCGCAGATGCTAGTGTAACTACTGCTAATATAGGTACATTGACTACCACAGCAATTACAACAGGAGCTATAGGAACCGCAGGCACTTTGACTGGTACTTGGACTATGAACGGTTCAGTTGGTGGCAATGCAGCAGTATATAATCAGGGCAATATTTATATAAACAACACCGGCAACATTTACGGTATAAAGTCCGATAAGTACATGTATGCAAACGGTGTCCCTATATCATTTGCTGGTACATATAGTAACTCAAACGTAGCATTGTACATGCCAAATTATTCAGGAAATTTTGGTAACGCTGCGACAGCTTCTGCTACAATATTCTTAGGCGCAAACTTGTCGACCGGAGCAAACACAAATGCCGGTATTATAACTGGTAATTGGACATTATCTACAGGTTCCAGATTGAACGCAACATACGCTGACTTAGCCGAAAGATTTGCAGCAGATGATATGTATGATCCAGGTACCGTTGTTGAATTAGGCGGAGAAAAAGAAATCACCGCAGTCAGGCACGAATTAAGCGAAGATGTGTTTGGTGTAATTAGTAATACTGCCGGATATGTGATGAATGCCGGGGCTGGAAATGATGAAACACATCCGCCGGTCGCGGTAACCGGACGAGTTAAAGTACGGATCAAGGGTAAAGTAAGAAAAGGGGATAGACTTGTAAGCGCAGGTTTGGGTATCGCACGTGCGGCAAATAAAGGAGAAGCAACCTCTTTTAACACAATTGGTAGGGCGTTAGAAACTAAAACAACTGATAGTGTCGGATTAATTGAAGCAATAGTAACGATCAAATAAGGATATACGATGAGTTATGCACAGTTTAGTTCTATAGATGCTACCGATTATAATGATCTAGTCGGTGGTAACCCTGTTACTACTAGCGGAAAATTAAATACTGTCTGGGCTACCGGCGGAGGACAAGCCGGCTATGGGCAATCTGCTGTAGCAAATGTTACAGTGGGAACTGTTGTTGCTGCTAGCAATTGGGCTACTTTGATCAATAACACAGCAAACGCAGCAAGCCATCAGGGCACAAGTATCACAAGTGTTACAGCACCGGTTGCAGGAGGCATAATAACATTCTTGTCAGCAGTACCCACTAATTTAACAACGATATATACTAGCAGAGGAAATGCAGCAAGTCAAGGAACAACGTCAGCTAACACACAAACAACAGGCGCAGCCTGGACTGATTATGCGAATTTTACCTTCACTTGTACGTTCGCAAACGGTGACGCCGCAAGATATTTCTTTAACGCCGGCGGTCAAATTAAAATGACATGTACGCATCCTAACGTGACAGCAGGTATAAATTCAGCATTCAATACTCTTGCGACAGCTACAGGAACAGTAGTTATAAGTGGGCAGAGTTCGGGATCAAGAACCATTGCTGGCACGGCATTTAACGGTGTTA
>JACCDO010001403.1_pt1 | contig 15771 bp, 8 predicted proteins | sample 7446101 | NCBI WGS metagenome assembly JACCDO01 (sample SAMN15323440, study PRJNA562643) | freshwater metagenome | isolation source: river surface water | place: USA:Blue River Watershed | collected 2017-08-16
ATGCTAAAAAGTTTTCACTTGTTTTAGGGACTAAATCACAGAATATTTCAATTTTTATATCTCCTAATGTAGTATGCAATGTACACGACATAGTAATTCGGTAACTGGTCTATTGATAGTGTTTATACTACCAAAATATAGTTGATCCTTAGAACTCTGGAGAAATACGAGGTACAAAGTTCTCTCCTTTTTCCGATTTTTTTTTTATTTTTGATTTTTCTTTCAAACAATCCACACCTAGAAGTAGAATGAAAAGAAAGAAGGAGGTTTAGAAATTAAAAGGATTACTTTAATACGATATCGTAGAATTTCAGGTTCATAAAAACTATGTGCACCCAACTGAGTAACTGTTTATGGTAGATTCAGGATTATTTATTCTTAGTCCGGATTTTTGTCCGCGGGCGACCATTGAAAAAATCACATCGCTGGGTAATCGCCAAAGCACCAGTCGGAGGAAAGGTGCCTCATTGTAAAGAGGCACACCATATTTTGAAGGTAAGTTATACTGCATTCCTAATGCTTCCGGGAGAGTACTGCTGCACTTGATCCTCATGATTGTTGTAGAATTATCAATTTCCCAATATATCGAAACAAAAAAGCACCCATTGGAAGTTAAACATGTATCCTTTGGACCGTTGTCGTTTCAATATACTTATTTTACTTTGTTATCATTTCTTAATTACTTTTTTATTAGGTCCAAGATGGAAAATCCTAGTGTACCAAATAAAAAAAGATCAAAGAGTGCAAGTAGTAATACTTCATCAAGGAATAATAATAATAGTAATAATAAAAAGAAATCAAAACATGATTTAATTGCTTCTATTGCACCTATAGATACCGATGTACTTAATAAATATACTAGAGGATCAGTAAAATTTAATACCAACAAAATTAAAAGTAAAGGATTAAGATTAACAATGAAAGAAACACAAGAAACGATATTAGAAAATGCTCAAAAAACTGCTGCAACTGAAGTTTTATTAACTGGAGAGGTAGGAACAATACAATTAGAAGGACCAAATGAAAGAACATATAAATTAAGACAGCAAGTGATTAAAGATAACGTTGATTTAAATACAGCAAAAAATGTTATTGATTTACAACTTACAAAATTTGGACCATATAAAGTTGATTATACTAGAAATGGTAGAAATCAATTATTTTATGGTCGCAAAGGTCATATTGCAATGCTTGATTGCTTGCATAATACAGTTCAATTAGAAATGAATGTAGAACAAGAAATTTATGATGCACATTTTTTACATAATGAAACATTATTTGCTGTTGCACAGCATAAATATGCTTATATATATGATAATAAAGGGGTTGAAATTCATTGTTTAACAAGGCACGAAAGGCCATTTAAACTAGATTATTTGCCATATCATTACTTATTAACATCAGTGGGACATTCTGGATGGATTAAATGGCAAGATATAAGTATAGGGGAATATGTTGCTGGTTTTCAAACTGGTCATGGACCTTGTAAAGTATTAAAACATAATCCATGGAATGCAGTATCACATTGTGGACATTCTAATGGTGTTGTTACACTTTGGAGTCCTGCATCTGGAAAAGCATTAATTTCTATGTTATGTCATAAATCTCCTATTACTGATTTAGCAATTGATAGAGAAGGCAAATATATGGCAACAACCGGAATGGATGGATTATTAAAAATATGGGATTTAAGAAAATTTGGTCATTTACATAATTTTAAATTAGATCATCCAGCAACTTCTGTAGATATTTCGGATAAAGGTATGATAGGATTAGGTATCGGTAGAACAGTTCAAGTATTAAAATCTGCTCTGATAAGTCCTGGTGATGTAACATATCTAAAGCATTCCATTAGGACACCAAATCCAGCCTTATCATCAGGAGGAGGTGCAACTGCTCGAGCACAATCATTATTATCCAATGTAAATGTTACATGCGTAAAATTTAGACCATTAGAAGATGTTTTATGTGCTGGACATTCTCATGGATTAAGTACAATTATTACACCAGGTGCTGGTGAACCTAACTATGATACATATGAAGCGGATCCATTTATGACTATTAAACAACGTCGTGAAGCAGAGGTTCACTCAATGATTCATAAATTAAGTTATGACATGATATCTTTAGATGCTTCATTTATTGGTTCAATAGATAAAGATCAAACTACTGTTAAGAAGGAGCATTTAGAATTATTTAATCATGCAAATAAAATAGAACCAAAAGTGGACTCAAAAGATAGAAAACGTGGAAGAAATAAAATATCAGCGAAATTAAGAAGAAAACAAAAAAATGTTGTTGATGCTCAAACACTAAAATTAAAAGAAAAATTACAAAAGGAAAAAGAATTAAATGATAAAGTAGTTGCTGATAAAAAAATAGCTGCAGTTCCAATATCATTACAAAGATTTGTCAAATAAATTACATTATGTACATATGAATCAAAACTTACATTATTCCATTTTTCGAAAACTTCCGTAAATATTATTCCATTCAATATATCTCTTTAAATCAGATGTTGATACTGATGTTGTCACTGCTTCCAATGAATCGTCAAAATGTTTCATAGTGATAGGAGGGACATCAGATTCTTTTATATTTAACAAATTACCTTGCTTCATGGCTATTTCTCTAACTGGACCCATAGCTGCTTCAGTACATAATGATCTTACATCAGCACCAGAAAAACCACTAGATTTTTCTATTAATATATTCAAATTATTTTCATCTATTTTGTGATAGGATTTGGCTAATAATGATTGAAACAACTGCTTACGACCTTCAATATCCGGCAGTGGTATATATATTCTTTTTACAAATCTCCTTCTAGCTGCTTCATCCAATTCGTCTGGTCTATTAGTAGCACCTACAATAACTACTCTTGCTGCTAAATTAGTGCCAGCGCCATCTAATTGTACTAAAAATTCTGTTTTTAATCTTCTACTTGCCTCATTTTCATCAGAAGAACGTTGACATAGTAAAGAGTCCACTTCATCAATAAAAACTACACTTGGTTCTCTGTATACTGCTACAGCAAATAATGTTCTTACTAATTTTTCAGATTCGCCAATCCATTTACTAGTCATCGATGAGGCACTTATACTAAAAAATGTTGCACCAGCTTGATTTGCTATTGCTTTTCCTATCAATGTTTTACCAGTTCCAGGTGGACCAAATAATAATAATCCTCTTGGTAATGCTCTTAAACCTTGAAATAAATCAGGACGAGTCATTGGCCAACAAATTAATTCATTTACGCATTTTTTAGCAAATTCTAAACCAGCAATATCATCAAATGTAATTGGTTGCCCAGTATGTATAATATCGGCTTCAATTTTTTCGACTAATGCCGGATCGCAACCTTCTAACTCAGGTGGTAATTGTATTTCTTCTTTATTTCCATCTTTTTTTGATGAATTTATAATCTTTTTACTTATTGCTGTTGCTGTTTGATTATTAGTATTCAAATTTTCAATTTTACCACCTTCAATTTTAAATTGATCTTTAGCTGATTTAAATTTTTTAAAATCATGTTGATACACTTGTGTTGGTTGTTCTATAGCTTTAATATTTTCTTGTACTAATCTTTCATTTGAAGTAGAATTATTTTGAAGTGGACGCTTTTCTTTATCACTTATATAATTTGATAATTTATTTGTCATTGGTATATTGGTAGTAATAGTAGGTGGTACTACATTTTGAATTGGGTAATCTGTAGGTAACAATGACAAATCAGGTGGTACAATTGAAGTCATACATGACAAATCATTGGCAAGTTCTAAAATTCTATTATTACTTATAGTATTAGTTATTATTTGATTATCTATTTCATTATTTATACTATTCAGTATAGCATCCTCCATAAAACTTCTTGTACCGTATGAGTATCCTATTGATACTGCATCTTTCTGTTCATTCTTTAACTTTGTTGTTAAAGCTTTCATATGAGACTCAATTTTATATGATTTTTTATTTGAATATCGCAATGAATTACATGATACATTTGCTAATAATGGCGATTTTGTACAATTATCACCACGATCGCGACTTTCGTACCAAATTCTTATGGTATTAATGTCAGATTGCAACGACATGATTTAATTTTAATTTTCAATTCCTTTTTCTTTGATCCAGAACAAAATTCCGACACGACGGAACACGAGAAATCGAGAATCGAGATGAAGTTCTATGTAAACTTAAAATATTTACATTTACTTATTCAAATCATCCAAAGCTGAATTAAAAACTAGGATCTTTGATCCAAGTAATATATGTTATACTTTTTTTATGAGTGCCGCCGGTCGAAGTTCGGCGAGATCAGATCATACAGCATCATCATCAGGTCAGCATCAGCAACTTGTAGCTTTATCGCATAGTTTGGAACATCGACCAAAGTTGTGCGCAGTGAAATGGTCTTTCTATGTAGTTGTTTGCTGGTATTAAGTTTACTTATCATTAACAATGGATTTACGAATGGATATTTGGTTTCTAATCGATTATGTACGAACAAAATAACATCAATTACTAAACCAATAAATAGCAATGAAATAAAACTTTCATTATTCAAAAGTCGATGGAATCCAAATATATTAGTAAAACAAGATAAAAAGCCTGATTTCCTTGCATTTTTTAGTTACATTGGAGCAACTTTAGTGCAATGGAGTCTTATATTTACATTCTTACATTTTTTACAAATCAAAATCATTAATAAATTACCAATATTCTTTCCAAATATAAATAGTGAAACTTTATCAACTGGTATTGTATCGGTTTTTATGTTTTTTATGTCATTGAAATCAAGAGTATTTTCACCATTAAATAATTCAAGACCTAAAGCAAGTAATGATGATCCAGTATTTAAAAATTTGGCTCGACCATCATGGCAGCCTCCTCCAAAAGCTTTTCCAATTATTTGGATTACAATTGCTTTTTTACGTACAATAAGTACAACATTAGTATTTCGACATGAAAAAACGTTATTATCATTTCCAATTTCTTCCATGTTTTTACATTTATCAATTGGAGACACATGGAACACAATTAACAATGTAGAGAGACGATTAGGTACTTCGGCAGCTGGAGTATTTTTTGTGTTATTCTCTGTTATTGCAACAACGTATTTATATTATACAACATTACCACTGGCGGGTTATGTCCTGGCTCCATCAGTAATTTGGCTTTCTATTGCAACGTTATTGGTGAATACTATTTTTAAAATGAATTATCTTATTGCAAATAAACCCACTATATTTCCATCAATCGAAGAAGGTCCACCATCCTCTTGGACTTTTGGAATTATTGGGGCACCTATAGCATACATGGTGAAAAAAATAAAAAAATAACCTATATTCAACTTTATTTATACACTGTATTTCTATCAAACATTATATTACAAATTTATTGCTTATTAATTTTATGAGCTGGTGCAGAAGATGGTCTACTTGTTGGATTACGGAAACCACCTTTTGTAAATTTATTTTCTAAATCTTTAAAATATTCATGTGATTGTGATTGTCGAAGTAATTGTTGAGTCGTATTTCCGACATATTCTCTTTCAAAACTATCATTATATGGATGTGTAGGATTAAGCCATTGTTCACTATTATTTAATGCACCACCTGCGCTTAAATTTAATAATTTATCAAGCGGTAAATGAGTCGTTATTGGTGCTACATAATTAATATTTCGATCCACAGTTAGGTGCGGTTGATCTTGTTGCTTATGTTCATTATGAATTGTTGGAAGATATGTTTTATCGTCATTTTGATTTTTATTTTTACTATTATTATAGTCTGCTAATGTTGATGGTAATGGTTCATTTGTCGCATTTGCTACTGTCATAGGTATATTAGTAGACTTATTATTACTGGGTGAAGGGATATTATTAGGACTTGAAGCTCTATTATTATTCTTATTTTTTGTGCTTAATGGATAACCTTTTTTTGATTTTAATTTTGTAGTAAAATTATCTTGTACACCTACAATTTCTTGATCTGGTTGTTGTTTAATAGTTTGATCGCAAACTAAACATCTTATTTTCCCAATATCACCATCACCACCATCACTTGCCATTTCTTTCCTTATCTGTTTTAAACACCATAATGCTATATTTTCAGCACGTTTAGAATAATTCTTTTCAATATTAGCAAAGCCTTCGGTCATTTCTTTCTTTGTTACTACTAACTTTCGTTGTAAATCATTAGTATATTCATCTATACGTGATATTTCACTAAAATCAACCTTAGTCATTAGTAAATTATAATCAACTTTGTTTGCTATTTCATGTTTACTTGCTTTTTCATTAGATAATTTATCAAATTTTTCTTGTAATTCACGATATATTTTACGCATTTGTTCATCTTGTAAATGTTTTATATGCTCAATAATTTCAGTATTTGATTTACTTCTTGTTTCAATTGAGTTTATTAATGTTTCATGCAAATAATTAGAATCAGCACATTTTTTAAGTGACGTATCTAATTTACTTGTTTGAGCAAACAATACATCAATTCGGCCTCGTAAAGATACTTCATTTTCATGAACTAAATTTTTACACTTTAGTAATATTTCGTCATTATTTAAATTTATTTGTTTTTCCATGTTTTCATAAAGTTCATTATGTATGAAATTATTTTGTTTCGTTATTTTATCGTTCAATTCATTAATTGTATTATTCATTGATTCTTCCTTAGATCGTAAAGTATTGATTTCTCGCTGCATTTCTTGTATATGTTCATTCATCTTCAATTGTTTATTTTGTAATGAATTTAATAAATCCTCTATCTTTGATATTCTAGCTTCTTTCTTCTTTTCTGTAGCTGTATCTATTTTGATTGGTTGAGTTGAGCTTAAATCATTATTATTTATTGTACTACCCATAGTACTAAGTTTTTGCCATAACTTATGTTCAATATCAGCTAATTTATCATTAGTATCATTTATAGTACTCATTACATTATCATGATCTTGTTGGTATAAATTTTGATGTGCCTCTAATTTACATTCTATTTTATTTAATGCTGCGGATGATATTAAATCAGAATTATTTCTTATTCTGTAAAAATCTAATTGATTATTGATATTATCTATAGTACTTAATAATGAAATATCATTAATAATTAAATCCATTCCATTACTCTTGCCACTAGATACCCTTTTCCATACTGAAGGAGGTAGCTCAGCACGTCTTACACTACTAGTTGGTACATCATAATCGATACTTTCATCGTTAAAAATAATATCATATTTATCATCATTTTTTATATTTAATATACGCCCATAAAGCCAGAGGCTTGGATCACGATTATTACACTGAACAATATCATCTATTGCCCACATAGGATTTTCTTTTATGCTTTACAGAAACCTTGCTCCCTTTTTGTATCGCCAGTTTTGTCATCTTGATTTTTCCGAAAAAAAAAACAGTTCGTTACCGAAAATAAGAAATAACATTTGGTTAAATTTTAAGACCAATAAATAGGACTAACTCGATCAACATAAGTATAAATTTATAGATTATGCCAGAAAATAATAAAGGAAAACCTAAAGCACAAAATCCTGAAGCACGTTTACAAGCATCATTAGCTCGCGATGTTAGTATTCGTTTGATGCATGAAGCAGCCAAGGTTCAAGCGGATACATTAGCTGTTGCAAGATGGGATAATGCATTAGCGACAAAAGATATCATCTCAGCTCATAAACGTCAAGTAGCAGCAATAGCTGGTGATAGTGTCATAGCTAGTAAAGCAGTAAAACAATCTCGAAGAGAAAGATTAGAAGCTTTGTACGCTGAAGATGAATGTAAATATGGAGATGAATTAAGTATGAAAAAATTAGCATTTCGTAAAGATCGTATATAAAACAAATACTGAGAGTGATGAGAACCATATAACTTATTGTTACTTAATGTATTTATTTAAATTATGATTACAATTATAATTCCGAGCTAATAAATTTCTCAAAATGTCTTCTAGCTGAATTAATATTTAATGATGTTAATGTGGTAGGTATTGACGCATTTTGTCCAGCCATAATAACCATTATATAAGTATTTCCAGTGAATAAATCGATAAAGGCTGAAAATTGAGAATTTCTAACTTCCATACCTTGAAATTGTGATTGTTGCGTTTTAGAACAACTTAATTTAAATTGTTTAATAATATTTGATATTCTTTCAAATCGATGACTATCATAGATGTTTGAACTTAATTTGGATGTATGTGATATAACTAAAAATGTTGCTTTTTCAAACAAAACTACTTCATCAGCACCACATATACTACTGAAATCTTTTAGTTGATCTTCTAATAAACCAACATTAGGAATTAATGAATATACAATTTGTGACCATGCCCTATATAATGTTTCATCCCATATTGATGTTGCAAAACATTTCATTTTAAATTGTTGTGATCTACTTTGTATTAAAACACTTCTTTCCATAAATGCTCTTTCACGATCTTCTTCAGATACTAAATCCATTTTATGGATTAGAATAAATATACTAGCATCTGGTGAATTTTGTTCTAATGCTTCTAATATACCATCAAATAATGTTATATCATTTTCTAATTGTCCAGAATCAATATCGAATACATATATCAATACCTCGACATTTCGAAATATAGTATCTCGTTGTGAATCAAAATAACTTTCGTAAAAACGATATTGTCCACCACAATCCCATAAATTTAAAACTAAGTTACCTAAAAATCTTACATGTGTGTGTTCTACATCCACTAGAAAGTATATGTAAATAAATAAGTATTATTTAAAATGTAAAATTATCTTGTCACTTACATGTGGGGGAAAGCCTCATGGTATCACGCGCCATGTAATTAGCGAATATAATTGATCTCATACTGGTTTTACCAGCACCAGATTTGCCCATTAGTAATACCTTACGGCGATGACTCATTTCTTTTATATATATTGACGCTATACAAATACTTCTCCTTTATTAATTACTCAACTACAAACAAAGCAATGGCGCAGTTACGCTTTGGTAGCGTCGCTTCAGTCTGATGAAGCCGTCTTGATCAAATTTTGCAAGACGGTACTGGATATAATAAGTCTGAAGTAACAATCGTAGTTTCTTGGCACGAGAAAGCGTAAGGGCTTATTAGATGAGAAGTGTGTTGATACTTCGATTAATTATATATATAAATATTCAAAGTGCAAAATCCCCCTGTGATAACCGGTATGCATACCGGTACCTGCACGAGAAAATTCGCTTGGCACATCAAAAAAATTGTAAAAAATCTTGAATATGTTACTATGATGCATTTAAGCTTGTTGCTTTTCTTTGCATTATGCATCGCGGCTTATGTCGATTCGATCGATTTAAAAGATGTTCAAACAATAATCATGGATGGTAATTATATCGAGGCATCAGAGATATTGAATGGGTATTTGCAATCCTATCCTGATGATTTTGATGTATTGCAATTAATTGGTACAGTTAATTTAAAATTAGAAAATTATAATATAGCAGCTGAATATCTTGGTAGAGCTGTTGAAATTACCCAATGGAAATATGAAATTATTGTAGCTAATTACATTGAAGCATTACGATTGATAGATAATATAAATATTGACGTAATTAATAATGCTTTACAAAATCATCCCAATAGTGTAACTGTATTATTTAACATTGGGGTAGTTTATATTAATGCAAATTATATTAATGAGGCATGTGACATATTTAATAAAATTATAACAATTGATTCAAATAAATATGATTTATGGAAAAGAATTATTGATATATCTTTAGAAAATAAACAATTTGATGTATGTGAATTATATTCCCGTCGTGCTATTGAAATATTTCCAAACGAATCATTTTTATATTTTTCACTTGGTACATCATTACATTTTGAATCGAAGTTAGACGAAGCTATACAAAATTATTTGATGGCCGAGAAAATAAATCCTAATAAATCTATAGTATTAGCTAATTTAGCAGCAGCATATCAAAGTCTTGGTAAAGTAGAGGATGCTCTATTATATTATGAAAAATTATTACCTTTGACTACTAATGATGCTGGTATTTTCAATAATTATGGTGCATTACTTGAAACTATGGGTAATAGTAATGCAGCACTTTATTGGTTAAATGAGGCATTGAGAATAGATCCTTATTTGAAAGATACTTTAATCAATTTAGCTGGATATTATCAAGATTTAGGATTAATTGATGAAGCAAGAGAAAAACTTGAAAAAGTACTTGAAATAGGATTTAAAACATATTTTGTAAGATTACGATCATCTATATTAATGTTACCAGTACATGCATCATGGGAATCTATGATTAATGAACGTAACAATATTACTCAAAATTTGAAATTGTTATTGAATGATATTGAAAATGATATAAGAAATAATAAAACTGTTTCATCTACATTGAATTCTCTTTTAGATAGAATTCATTTTTATATACCATATTGTGGTATTAATGATCGTTATTTTCAGCAATTAGTTCAAAATGTTTATCGTTTTACAATAGTTGATTTTAATTTAGTATCACCTCAATTAATTCGATCAGTTAGTAATCAAAACGTTCCTTCCAACAATGATAATAGTATAAGTAATACACCACTTCATAAAATTGGTCTTACGTCATTTTTATTATTACAGCAAAAAAAAGTGAAAGTTAGAGTCGGTTTTTTAAGTAAATTTTTTGGTATATTTGAACCACATGGTTTACTTTTAGATGGAGTAATGAAGTATTTACCCAGGAATATTTTTGAAGTTATAGCATTACCTGTTGCCAGAACTGATGGAAAACCTATTGATCCGTCAATAGTTGAAAGTTGTGATGCGGTTTATGAAGTTTCATTATCACATGAGCATGCTAGTACCCAGATTAGTACATTAGAAATCGATATATTAATATTTGCTGACACTATGAGTGAACCAATGACACATTTTTTAGCGCATAGAAGATCATCACCTATACAAATAGCATTTTGGGGTAATCCTATCACTTCAGCATCAACACAAATTGATTATTTTGTTTCTGCTGATCTTATGGAACATCCATATCGTACTAGAATGCCAAATTCTGAAGATCCTTATACAGAACAAGTCATATTGCTCGATGGCCAAGGTATTTGGTATGATTCCCCTGAATCTGTATCCACTGAAATAGTTTTAAAGAAAGTTAATTTAGATCATAGAGTTGCCAAGCAATTGGAAGTAACAAGAGATAGATTTAATATAAGTGAAGACTGGTTTGTTTATTTCTGTCCGCAAAGTGTATTTAAAATGCATCCATTATTTGATATGGTTATGACGGAAATATTAAATCGTAATCCGCAAGGGCATATATTTGTTACTGGTGGTAGAAAAGAGGAATGGACTAAAATTTACATTGATAGGTTACATGAATCATTGGGAGTAGAACTTTCTAAGCGTCTTCATATGATCCCACGTGTTTCCTCGGAACAATTTATTAGTTTATTATCGATTGCAGATGTATTGTTGCATCCATTTCCATTTGATGGGAGTAGAACATCAGCCGATGGTATAATAGCTGGTATTCCTTTCATAACTCTACCTACGGAGTATTTACGTGGCCGAATGGGTGCATCATTTTATAGGACTATGAATATTCCTGATTTGGTTGCTAGAAATGTTTCCGAATATGTTACAATCGCTACTAAATTATGTGCAAATCAGACCTTTTATAACGATATGGTCAAACTTGTTAAAGAAAGAGAATATTTAGTATGGGAAGATATGGAATATCCCTATGAATGGACCCGATTTCTTGCTAGATTAGCTGGTGCGACAGCACCAACATGGTTTGAATTTATAGAGAGTAGTAAAAAAGATATTCAATTAGAAAATAATTTGCGTGATCAACGTAACAGTAATCGAGCTCAGTTTAGTTCTGAATGGGGCAATGAGTCCTACATGCTATATAATGGTGTTGCTATTACTGAGTCTGAGCTTGATGTGAATCATGTTCCATGGATTTTTAAAAATTGGCAAAATCCTAGAATTAATTGGCAGGATTTAGCGGATAAAATAATTACTATACCACGCAATGACTCAATCGTCTTAAATAAAATCCAATATTTATCGCGGATAGGAAAAGTAGATGAAAGTTATAAGTTATGTCTACCATTGTTACCAGAATATCTTCATGATCCACTTTTTCTATTAGATTTTGGAGTTATTCAATATTTTCGAGGGGAATATATCGAAGCTGATAAATGGTGTAATGAAGCATTAAAGTTAGCCCCATTTTCTATGATAGTATACACATGCATAGGTGTTGCTAATACCTATTTAGGCAATCAAGAAGCGGCATTAAAAGCATTAAGTCGTTCATGGCAAGTTCGTTTACATCCTTTAAATCGATTAAGAAGCAATATATTTATAGCATCGGTTGATACAACAGAATATAACTTTCTTGCAACATTAAAATCTTTCGGAAAATATCAAGAATGTTATGATTATGTTAATATTATGATTGACTTACCTCCAATAACATTAGGTGGTGGGATATTATTAATATTTTCAACTATTAAATGGTCTAAAATTAATTATGAAATCTTGGGGAAATTAGAAATACATTTGAAACAACGTGGATTGTTATATTTGCCTGATAATGTGACTCTGCTTGGTGAAATATTACGAATTCAAAAATCTTACAGGCATATTATTAATGTCTCAATTGAGTGTTACTTGAAGCTGATTGATGTAATTGATCCTACCATTGGTGACATTATATTTCAAGTAATATATGATATGCTTATTGTACCAGAACAAGAACGATTAAATTTACATTTAGCGGATGAAAAAAAGCTATCATATGTTCCTAGTAATGATGATGGTATTGTTTTAGTCACACAATATTTCCGTCCTCGTAATGAATCGTCACAAGTAGACATTGATATGGTATTATATAAAAACTTGGCTAACAAATATATCTCAAAAGTATATATATTGACTGAAGAATTATATTACTTCAATAAAACTGTACCGACGAATGAAAAGAATAAATTGCAGCAAATTGTAATCCAGAAAAGATTGACATTTAAGGATTCAATTGAATTTATAAATGATAATTTAAGTGGGAAATTAGTTATATTAGCTAACGCTGATATTTATTTTGATGACACTCTTGCTAGATTTTATGACCACAAGAAAGGAGAAATAATATCATTGAATAATTCAGTTTTAGCATTATTAAAATGGAGAAATAGTCCTACTGATGGTGCTGGTATATCTATCTCTATTCGGAGTGATAGTCAAGATGCTTGGATATTTAAAGCACCACTTAATTCGAATGTAACGATGAATTCTGATTTTTATTTAGGAGCTGTTCGATGTGATAATAGATTTGCGGAAATACTTCACTCATCTGGTTATAATGTTATTAATCCTGCATTTAGTATACATGCTATAGAGTTGCAACAGAGAAGTCAGCTATATAATGGTTTATATGGGACTAAAGGTAGCACATTTGGTGAATCACGTGACGTATTAGTATCAGATAATTTCTTAATCGAATAATTACACATTAATACACTATAAATTGTCGGGATTAATACCTTCTTCAAATAATGCTAGACGATCTCTCATATCTATTAAGTTAAAAAAAAAAAAAGTTTATATAATGTTTTTATTATTGTAAGATTGAGTTTACCTGATATCGTCCTTATACTTTTCTCTACCTCTTTTTTCATTCTATCAACATTTAATTCTAATTTCATAATTTTTTGATCTTTATCCTCCATTAATTCCTTCACTTCAGGTGTGCAACCAAGGATTTTAAATGCTTCAATTTCATCTTTCATTTCTTTATATTGTAATTCTAGTGCTGCATTATATGTAGCATTAATTGTAGCTTTTTCATTAGCTAAATGTAAATTTTCCGTCATTTCTTTCACTTGACGTTCTAATTCTTTTGTATGTAATATTCCATCATCTTTTTGTCTTAAATGTTCCCTAAATGCAGTCTCTAATTTAAATTTCTCTTTAGTTAATATATTAATTTCTTTTTCTTTTTCTATTGATAAATCATGATACTTTACCTTTGCAGCAGTTAATATTAAATTTATCCGCTCTAATCTTTCTCTATCATCTTCAACTCTTTTACACTGACGTTTTAATCGGTCTATTTCTTGATTCAAACTTTCATTAGTTTCTGTTAATTTATTTAATTCAACTTGTAATTTCTCATTCATACGCTCCATTAATTTAGATCGTTCAAATCCAATAAGTGCTTCTTCTTTCGCAGCAGATGCAACTTTGTTAGCTTCTAATTTATGAACAGTTATATCGTGAACTATTGGTTGAAATTTTTCTAAATCTCTGGTATATGCTGCTTTCGAATGTTGTAATTGTGATTTTACTGCAACTAAATTTTCTGATAATTGTGATATTTGTGATTTCATTTGATTTTTTTCGGCATTAATTGTTTTTAGTTGTTTTTCCATTGCAGTATTAGATCTCTCCAAATCATCTAATCTTTCTTGTTTCTTCACCATAATTTGATGTCTTTGAGAAGAATTTGCTAAACTTTTTAGTGTTTCTTGATAATCAACAATCTCTTTATTAGCCATTTCAAGACTTGATTTTAATTGCTCAATAATCAATTGCTTTTCCATCATACCTTTTGCATTAGTTTTAGATGCATCAGATATTAATGACGTTTTCTTAATTTTTTTTTCAATTGTATTAAATGTAAGGAAAAAATTTAATAATAATTGTACTTTGTTTGTACTATAATTATGTAATATTTCAGTAGTTGATACATTTTTTGTTTCATTTTCACTAGTATTTGGTGCAGTATAATAAACAATTTGATCAACACCAAGTTTACTTAAAAAATCATTGCAAATATTAGACATAATTTCTTCCCGATACTCATGTAATTCATGTAATAATGTTATTAGAGTTTCATTTGAGGTGCCTTCGCGATACATAAATCGTTCCTCAAAATCATATAATATATTATCTAATGGAACATTATAATTATTAAAATTTGAATTATTTTTAGTAGTCCCAAATTTAATATCACAATATTGATCCTGAAATATAATCAATCGTCGAGTGTCATCCTTTAATTGAAAATAAAAATGAATTCCTTCACTAATATGCGTTCCTACTTCATCCTTTACTATATCTGCATCTTTCAATAATTTCAACATTTGTTTTGATTCATTGACGGAACTATCTAACGATAATGTAGAAGTAAAATTTAAATGTCTTCCATCAGAATTATGATTACTTGATTTTGACGGACTAGCTGAAGACGGTCGTTTCACGACTGTACTTCTCATCTTTTCAATAGGTAAGTAATCAAAATCAGAGTACAGTAGATATCTCTTGACTCGTAATTATTATTACGACTAATACTCGTGTACTAGTACTTGCTCGTTCCGTATTCCCGGGGGTTTGGAAGCTGATCTTTAAGACTCGAGGCAAGTAGCTAATCTTGATGATAAATAAACCTGTCAGGTTTAACCTGTCTGTTAAAACCTGAATGGAAAAGGTCAGAGGTGTGGGAATTTCCAGGATTTGAGAAAATTCAAGGGACCAAATTTCATCATTCGATTTAAGTGCCCAAGAGTACAACATAAGAGCACGAAAAATGGCTGATATATTTGAATCTTGTGTATCTGGTGATGTTATTTCCATCAAAAACTATCTTAGAAATGGAGGTGATGTAAATGCTGTTGACCACCGAGGTCTTTCATTACTTATGAAGCTAATTGTACATAATAATATTGAATGTGTAAAATTTTTATTAAGTAA
>JACCDO012342777.1_pt1 | contig 15771 bp, 12 predicted proteins | sample 7446101 | NCBI WGS metagenome assembly JACCDO01 (sample SAMN15323440, study PRJNA562643) | freshwater metagenome | isolation source: river surface water | place: USA:Blue River Watershed | collected 2017-08-16
GCTTCCTCAAAGAGCTCTCCAACTTTGTCTTGTCCATCGTCCAAAATAATCCATTCCATCCTATTTTTTTTGTAGTCTTGGTTCTCTACCATTTTGATTAGATAGGGAATAAACCGTCTACGATTGTAGGTTGGTGTAACAATAGACACAAAAGGAAAATTTTTATCTTCTTGTGTGCTCATCTAATGAAACAAAGCGGATTTGGTTTAGACCAAAGCTTTCAACGAATCAATGACATCCTGGAAACTACCCTTCTTTACACCGAGTGTAGCGGATTTCAAATCACAAACTAATTGGTTGAAACTGGTTTCTTCTAATCCATAGGTGGAAGGGTCTAGAATACTGCCCACTAAATCAGCAGCTTGGATTTCATAGGCCATTTGTTTTTTCTTGGCTAAACCATCATAGGCATCTACATTGTATTTGTATATATATTGATACCAAGAAACTTCTTCACCTGGTTTACTTACGGACAAAGGTAGGGCCGCAAACAAAATAGGAGCCTTCACATAATCCATGCGGGGTCCTTCTCCACTAAATAGATTTCCCCAATTGACTGCACGGATAGTTCTATACAAATAGTATATCAAAACCAGAAAAGGAAAACCTGGAACAAGACTCACCTGGAATAAAATAAACATCCAAAGAGCATAAAAAATTCTGTAAGGGACAGGACGACCTATAGCATCATTCGCAATAATCATAGCAAAGACAGCTCCAAAGAAAAAAGGCCAAAATGTTCCAAACCACTGTCCAAAATACTGCATGATACGAGCAAACAGACGACTAAAACTAAAGGATGTTTGGTCTTCACTGGTTTGTTTCTTTTCAACTTGTGTTTGATACCGATTAAAATTTTCTTCTTGAATGCCTGCAAGTAACGTGGGTGGTGCACCTGCAGCATCTTCATAGGGCTCTTTCAAATCTTCAAAATTTTCAGGTATTTTCTTCTGAATTTCTTCAAAACGACGATTGTATTCATCACGTTTTTCAATAATTTCTGCAGGTGTCTGTTTGACAATATTAGAATAGTATTTTTCAGCATCGGACTTCAAAGTTTCCAGATCTTTTTTCTGAGCGGCAGGCAACTTGACATCTTTATCTTCAATAAACAAATCAATAAATTTAGGAACTCGTTCCATTTCTTTCACCACTTTGTTCACATTCAAAATGCCATCCCACTGGGTTTTCATTTCCGTGGATTTCTTGGTATAATCTCCCGCTGCCAATCCACCATTCTTTTCCAGCCAGTTTTCCCATTCGGTAATCCGTGCAATTGAATTGGAACTAAAATAGTCTGTGGATTCTCCTGCTCCAATAATTTTTTCACGTGTGCTTCTGTATCCATCAATTTGTTTTTTAATATCTTCCACCGCTCCTGCAGCCTTTTCATTTTGTTCATCATAGGCCTGACTTGCCTGTTCATTATAGGTCAGATTAAAGATTGCTCGGTTGACTGATTCCATGAAGCCCATCCTTCTTGCTACTTGGAACAGTGAAAACCCGGAGGAAAATCTATCCACTCGGTAGATGGCGAATAAGACACGGAAATCCAAAGGCGACTATGTGGTTGCCATACCGTCCTACAAGCGAACGGATGGTCTCAAAGAAAAAACATTAGCTGTTCTCCAACACTACAAAATCTCACCCTCAAAGATTTATGTGTTTGTGGCTGACAAAGAAGAAGAGGAGAATTACCGGAATGCTTTAGAACCAGGAACATACCACAAGATTGTGGTTGCTGTCAAAGGCTTGTCTCAAGCCCGAAACTTTATTGCTGATTATTTTCCCATTGGAAAGAAAATAGTCTATTTTGATGACGACGTAAAGGGCTTTATTGAATTTGATGAATCAAAACCCCGTCATGAGAAACCTTTGGTCTCCTTAGAAAAAATTATACAAAGGGGATTTGCGGAATGTGCAAACCATGGATGTCGTTTCTGGGGAGCTTATCCCTCTGCCAATGGATTTTTCATGAAAAACACCGTAAGCACCGATTTAAAGTTCATCCAAGGATGTTTCTTTGGAATCCTGAATCCTGGAAGCAAAGAATTACATCTGCCAGGGAACGGTGAAAAAGAAGACTATTATCGGACTCTACGTATGTATCAGTTAGACAAATGCGTAGTGCGATTAAATTTTGTGGCTCCAAAGACGTCTGTCTATGGGACCCCTGGAGGGTTGCAAGCCAATCCAGATCGAGCGAAACGAGAAAAAGAAATGGTAGACTTGCTCATGAAGGAATTTCCTGACTGGGTGAAACTCAATCCCAGACGAAAATCTGGCTACATGGAAATTCGCATTGCAGATTCCAAAAAAGGAAAAAAGAAAGAATAATTACAAAGCATACTTCAATCCGCCCATACCTCCAGCAACTTCAAACCAGTTCAGATTCTCCACATAGATTGTGAGGTCATACACGTAGTTCGTGTTGACTGGCAAAGGATAGAAATCCACTTCGACTTGGAAGTTTTTAATACGAGATGTATTGAGAGAACCAGACGGTTGTGTATCCGGTGAATGGAGTGTAAAGTTGTAGACAGGAAGCGAGAGCCCAGGTCTTCCATTTAAGGTTTTCCACGGTGTTATCTTTGTAAAATAGTCAATGGGTTTTTCTTCCTGGATTTCATTCCCATCACAGACGACACGTAAACTTCGTAAAATACCTTGTTGACCTGTAGGAATTAAGAGACCACTGGAATTGGCTTTGGTATTTAAGGGCGTCAATCCAGGAGTAGGGGCAAACGGAGGGGTTGGATAATTCCACCAATTGGTAAAATTTGCAAAATCATTACGATATAAGAGACTATCAGAACGTCGTTGAAGGAATAGCATTCGTGTCACAGGGTTGTGTGTATACAAATCTAGAATCTGACGTGTATACAATCCAGGGAATGCATAGGGTGTGATTTGCTGCATCAAATATGAAAGAGGTTGTGTTGCAAATACTTTGCGTTCTTCATCAGGTAAATACACGTAGGTGCACTGAAGACGAGGATTGAGGAACCACTGGTTCAACGGAGGGACACTAGCTCCTACATCCGTTGCAAAATATCTCCACTCAACGCCTTGTTCATTGGACGAAACATATTCAGGTTGGTTGAGCTGAATCAAAGAAGAACTTTGGGCCATTTGATACAAAGGACTCACGCGATATCCAGATACATCCAGCACTGTATACAAATTTTCAATAGGATTGAGAGTAATTTGCACTTCACAATCGTGATACTGAAGACCCACTAACGGTAGGGCTAAACTTGTCGCTTCCGAAAACCAAAAATTTAAGGGAACATGGATGTCTTGTCCAAAAATAGACGGGCGGTTGGTTTGAGCTCCCAAAGGGACACTTGTATTCTGGAAGACACTGGGATATCCTGTCTGATTGGTTCCTCCTGCATAGACGCCTTCCGAAGGATTGGTAAGTTCTGCAGTATCTCCCACGAGCGTTTTCCATTTCTCAAAAGTTGTATTATCATAGTCCAATAATGCTTTCGCCAATAAATACGTGCCATCCACTTCTTGAATCTTTTGACCACCGACATAGAATCCTGCTCTTTGTATAATCGCAGCTCCCAAATACCGAACCCACTGATATTGATATTGGGCAGTTCTCTGGTCCGGTGTTTGATGTTTGCTGTAGATGTCTGGAATTCGGAATGTAAAATAAATATCTGATAAAAGGTCTCCCACACGCTGAATTTTCACTCGGAGCTGAATCGGCTGTGAATAAAAAAGTTCATTCGGCCCTTCCAATGCAGTCGTTACATTTTCTTGACTAAAATGCGTGTATTTCCGAAAACTTTTATACCAAAAGGTCATGTCTGGGTTGCCAGACAACAACACATTTTGGGCGCCGTAAGCGACGAGTGATAATAGACCTCCACCTGTCATCTGTTCTACCCTGAGGTATAGAATGCGTTGCCTTTAGAATCCTTAACCCATCATATTTGACTTGTTTCAATTCAAACATAATTGGTTTCAAAATTCTCTCTTTATTCTTGAAGATTGTAAGAGGTGGTCCAGTAGGTATCCACAAGATAAGGAGGCTTGTCCATTTCTGACGATAAGGTCTTTTTGCTGACACCCAAATCTAATAAATTTTGGATTTCCGTAAAGGAAGCTGCATACGCCAAATAGACCAGGTTGCTCATGTTGCCACGGAACGAACCATCAAAACGTAAATCCGTGCCTTGTCCTAAGGAAGGCACTTGGGAACCCAAGACAGTTTTCTTAAGAGGGCTAAAACAAATAAGATTTTGGAAATTCTGGTAAGGCAGTGTGCCTTCAAAGGGTAACTTCTTTCGGAGATTTCCATTGATGTAGATTTCCAAGGAGTTCTTGCGACAAAGTAACGCACAATGGAACCACTTCCGCACAGGAATATTTTCTACATCCATATATGTGTAAGCATTGCGATAGGTATTCATCACAACCCGGAGAGTGTTGTTGTTTCCTCTTACAAAGACACCAGGACCCATCAAAGGCCAAGGATTAATGTATCCCTTGTGCATCACATGATAGAGAGTGTCTTCTCCTGTGAAGGTGGAAGGATGAATAAACAAATAGAAACTGTAGGTAAATTCAATACCCGTTCGCTCATTGTCTGATAATGGAATTTGCTTTGCGTCTGCATATTGCGTCTTATTTTGCTGGAACGTAAGCATCTTATCCTCTGCCGTAACCGTCAATGGTAAGAGCTGCACATACTTACCACCAATACGTTGATAACTCATAATGAGATATTCCAGAGAAATGAAGAAAACAAATAATAGAGATAGTATCAGGAGCACAAGAAGAACTTGCTGAAAGAATCCTTTGCCCATGACTAAATTCATAGGACCGCTCCCTGAGTTTCCTGTAGTATTGGACGACATCTACTACCTTTCTATTGTTTTTTAGAAAGTTAATGTAGCTCGTGGATAAGTGAGACCCGCCTGGGGATAACTGTATGTAACCTCACCAGTTACATTAAAGATACTCTTAATCCATCCCCAGAAACCACCTCCTGTTGCATCTGCCGGTCCATTCATGTAAATTCTGTAAATCTGGTCGGGATTTAACGCTGCATTGTGGACATAGACGTTGCTTAAATAACCATCAAAACCGCCGTATTGAAGAAGCTTCAAACTAACACCATTGACATCAACTGTGTAAAACGAAGGCAAAACACAGGAACGGGCTAGCTTACCGTCCAAATACACATCAACAGTTCGTCCATTCAATACAACACCGAAACAGACCCAACGCTGGAGTTCTACTTCAGGTAGATCACAGACAGGCATTGTGTCATTTAAGAGCTGACCGGAAGGAACATTTGTAGGTTGGAAAATCTTCTGAACATTGTCTTGTGTGAGTTGTTCAGTGCCCGTAGCATTTGTATTTACACGCACCATCAATTTATTGTTAAAAGGACCAAGACCTACAACTAAGGTAGACATAGGGGAACCCGTTGTCGTATTCGGAGACAATTCAAGAATATGTTTTGCCTTTCCAACCTGGTCCTTATATGCAGTAATGTAGACCCAGAAGGTAATACTATATTCACCACCCTCGTAGACAGCAGGGATTTCGTAGGGTTTCGGAGAAGAGGCCGGATTGCCTGGTATAGCATTTGTCACAATCGAACGGCTATCTGTTCCTTGTGTTTCAAAGAAATATCTATAAGCATAATATAATCCAACAGCACCCAATACAACAACTAAAATAGATGTAAGACTCTGAATCATATTGCTAGAGTCCGGGAGTGCATTCTTCACGGCATTCGCTGAATTCTTCAAAGCATCCATGTCGTTTCTGATGAAACGAAGGTTTTTTTCCTTTGCCTTAAGCATATTGCGTTTGCCAGTCTAACAACGGTGATGTGGGCCTCATAGTTGGTCCTGTAATACAACCACCATCTTTACAATTGGGCATATAGTCAAAAATATTGAGAGGGGAAGAAATCATCGGTTGCCCCGTTGTATCCGAATTGGCCTTGTAGTTGGCCATGATTTGAGGTTGTGTAAGTTTTTCAGAGAATGACTCCACAAAGGCCATTTTCCCAACAAGATTGGGGTCTCCTGCAGTGATTGGTCCATAGGCAGCTCTTACATCCACCACATTTTGTGTGCGTTTGGACATGACGATTTCACCATTGTAATAGACATCAAACCGACGTCCTTCACGTGCAATTGTCACAAACGTCCATTTTTGGAAAGGAATATTCGGAAGAGGAATTGTTTCTTCAAAAACAACCTGGCCTTTTGGAATAGGCTGGGCCCCTACTGCTCCTGACGGGACAAGACTTCCCATGCCTGTGGTTCTGACAACGAGTTGAGCTCCAGCTGCTTTGGGTCTTCCCGCATCCGGTGAGGCTAATAATTCTAGACGTATTACATTGCTAATATTGAGAACATTCACATATCCTGAATGAGCACATTTGGAACAGTCGTTTCCGACACATTGGCACAGGTTGTATTGTCCCGTAGAGCATTCAGGTTCTCCTGGATTGGCGGAACCTGATGGATTACAGAGAGTTACAGTTCCTGTTTTCTGAGCCTGAAGAGGATAGACAAAGGCTTGAAGAGTTCCCGTATTGGTGGAATTCAAAAGTTTTTTGGTGACATCGGAAGCAGCGACTTGGGGTTTTTCTTGAAGTGAAAAAGGTCCTTGCGATACATCTTGTTTTGGTTCTTGTAGCTTTTTAAAGAATGTCCAAAAGACGACAAACGCAATTAAAATGGCAATTATGCCCCACATTCTACTGAGAGGAATGAATTGAACTGCCAATGTCTTCATTGGGGATTCACTTCATATTTATTTGCACTGTGCCGTAGCCATTTCATCAGGACTATACAATGCTTTATCCGTCAAGGGAGGGCCTGATTTACTGACTTCTACAGCCATCAAGGGTCTGCTCCAATATTTGAGGTTCATAACACGAACAGTGCCACGGAAAGCATCAGGAGTGCTGAAAAAATAAGTATCTGTGCTCAAGGGTGTATAACGGAAGGTTCGCGTTCCATGGAGTTTTCCATTTAAGTAAACTTCTAAGAGCTGAGGTAAGAATACCACGGTTAGACGTATCACTTGTTTGACAGGGACGTTTAAAATCGTAGGAGCCGATTCAAAGACAAGATCCCCATTGGGCTTCTTGGTGACAGCTGTAACGATTAAGTCATTTGTGTTTGGACTCAAATACATAAACAAGTTAGATTCAGGATATTGAGTGAGTAAGTCCTCAGGTTCAGATGGATCCACAATAACAGGGCCACTCGAACGATAGAAAAAGACACGTTTACGATTTGATAGGGTCAATTCATTGTCCATATAGATATCTTGTTGAATACTAAAACTGTGAGGTAGGATACCCACAACATTTGCACTGATATCAGCAAGAGGAGGTTCTTTGGTCCAGACAAGTTGGCCATCCGTTGTATTCGCTAAAGGGAAAGAACCTCCATCTCCTGCAGTAAAACTAAAGATAGGTGTTATAGAATAATGAATAATAAGAAGCACTAAAAAAATAACAAGAAGAGCAAATGCAAATCCAAATAGCACCGTTCCCATTCCACCCGAATCACTTGTATTTGTAAGTTTTCCAATACTTGATGATAGACCTGTTCCTAATCCACTCGCAAAACCAAGAGCAGGCATGCCTTTCACAGAAGAAGTTACACCCGAAACAGTTTTTTGTATCGGGTTTAACAAAGCATTTAATTCAAGTTTCCGTGCTGTCGCCATACTACTTTATTCAATATTCTCTTCTTTGTGTTTCTTTTTGCGTGTTTGTGTTTTGTTTGTGGCCTTGGGTCCCTTTTCAGCATCAAAACTGATAGACTTGTAGTATTTCTTTGTTTCACTTTCCTTGCAACCACGGAGCTTTTCACGCAAATAGCATACAAACGAAATTCGTGTAAAGGGTTTTTCTCCTCCTAATGTGCCCGTAGAGGGGTCATCAAAATAAATTTTCGGGAGCTTCTTATTATATTCCTTATCTTCCGATGTCTCATATAGTTCCGTATTGCAGTGCCATTCGTGCACATCCATAGCAAGAAAATCACCCGTTCGTAAGTTAAATCCTACACCATAACGAGGAAACATTGTGTATCCGCCATGATACTTTCCACGTTCAATGACCGACAAGTTTCCATAGCCTTGTTTGAAATCACCATCGTCCATGTGAAGTCCTGTGCGGAAATTGCGGTTTACAGTCACAGAGGAGAAACACGTATCAGCAATGCGATACATGGGTTTTTCATCTGCGGCTTTCTTCTGAATGGCATATCGGTCGGGAACTAATTTTTTAAAGACATCATTCAAGGCTTGAATAAACGGTATCCCATTTTTGTAATACTTGAAATATTTTTGTGTATAGGAGGTCAGACGACAAGGCAATCCCATAAATGGTGTTTGCTCAAAGTATCCTAACACACTGCTAAAGACATTATTGTTTACACGCATCTTGCTGACTTTTCCATTTTGATAATACCGAGCTGACCAACCTGTAATCGCGGTCGGCTTGCGTTTTTTCCAATAGGCGGAATTGAGTTGAATGGGTCCTGCAGCTGCACCACGGTTGCGACTTGCTGCCGCCGTGATATAGTAACTTTCCCATCCTTGCTTCACCAAATCGTGTGGGATAACATTCTTTCGGAATTTAGCAAGCAGTTTTTTTTCACCTGTATCCGGGTCCTTTCCATAAATATCTGCATCTTCCTCTATCAAAAGTTTGATGGCTTTTTCATCAAAGTAGGTTCCTTCTTTGGCTTTGATTTGGTCATTTGTCAAAATAGGTTCTACCACAATCTCTTTTACTTTGTGGGCAGCTTCTCTTACATTTTCGTTTGGAAGTTGAAGTCCTTCCAAGACTCGTTCTCGTTTTCCACTTCCTCCTTCAGTCATTCCTACTTTCGCCAGAGAAGAAGTTTAGGACCCCTTGTTTACATACCAAAGAACTCCGCCCACTGTCATTGTGGCAGCAATTCCAATTCCTAGTCCTTTAATCATAGCACGTAAATCGGCTTCCGCAAAATCATCTGGTTTTACCACAGGACTTCGTCCAGATGCTCCAAGACGTCTATAAAACTCAATGGAATCAATTTCTGAAAATTGGGGCTTTCCTAGCTTTTCATTCACTTTATTGTGAAGAGTGACTGTCCATTTGAATAAGTCATCACGACGATCCAAGAAAGGAGTAATGGGAAGTTGTTTTAGAAATTCAACGTAGTGGTCACGACAAATAGGACACGGTATTAAAAAGGCTAAGGCTTCAAAAAATTCTTTTGCTGCCTTTTTATGTCCATACGTGGGTTTCAGGGGATATCCCAAAGCACAAATGTGCATGGTATGCCAGAAAAATGGACCCCAGGAGCTTGGTGGTAAATGCATCCTTCTATCTAAACGTCCGAAAGCATACTCTAGATAAGAAACCGCAGATGTTCCACTTCCAAAAAACAACAAAACACTGTTCCAATTGCGGGACCAACGGTCACACGTATCGTGATTGTCATAGTCCTATTACAAGCTTCGGGACAATCCTCTTTCGTATTAACAATAAAGGATGGAGTCAAGAAAAAACACTCAGTTCCTATGCTCAAAGTCTAACGGGCATCGAGCCTTTCTTTCAAAATGTAGAAGTCTTACTTATCCAACGTCGTGATAGTTTGGGCTACGTGGATTTATTACGTGGAAAGTATTCGGTCAATGATGCTGACTATATCCGAAAACAGATTCATGGAATGACGGATGCTGAACGCAAAAAACTTATTGAAAAAGATTTTGATGTGTTGTGGGCAGAAATGTGGGGAGCAGAATCTGCTGACCAACAATATAAGAAAGACAAGGAAAACTCACGTCACAAACTTATGGCCATACGTGAAGGTATTACCTTGGATATATCCGGCAACTCCGCAAATCTTCAAGATTTTGTAAACCAATCGACTGTGCACTGGGATACACCTGAATGGGGCTTTCCAAAAGGCCGTCGTGACGGCAACGAGACTGATTTAGATTGTGCTCTTCGCGAGATGCGAGAAGAAACTGGTCTCACGGAACAAGATGTAGTTATGATTCATAACTTAGAGCCCTTAAATGAAACTTTTTTTGGGTCAAACCATGTCCATTACTGTCATAAATATTTTATACTCTATGTTCCGGATGGTAGTCAAGTGAAATATGATCCTCAAAATCTTCATATGCGTCGCGAAATTGGAGGTATCGGATGGTTCCCCTTGAATGAAGCTCTTCAAAAAATTAGGTCAGATAATGTTGAAAAGCGTGAGATTCTCTTACGCGTTGGCACACTTCTTCGTAACTATTGTGCGTTATCACATCCATGAGAGGAAATCTTTGAATTAGGATAGGAATGAACGCTGCATCGGATGAAGAACTTATCGAGCTCTGGCATACCTCAGAAGATATGGCAGAGCGTGATAGACTTTTAGAGCAAATGAAAGAGCGAAATTTATTTCCACAGGACTCTATGGATGAATGGGAAGAAACAACTGGCACCTATCCTTCTACAGATGATCCTCTTTTTCTCCAAAAATTATTGCGAAAACAAGAATTTGCTGAAAATAAACAATTATCCGTGGCAGATTCTATCCGCAAAGGAATTGACCCGTGCAAAGGGTCTCGTGGATTTGAGTTAAGTCCTACACAACGTTTTATTGGACAATATCTGTCTCCAAAAACACCTTATATGTCTGCTTTATTATTTCATGGTGTAGGTGTCGGAAAAACGTGCAGTGCCATAACAGTCGCAGAAAGTTATCTTGAAATGTTTCCTCGTAAACAAGTCATTATCGTTGCACCTCGTAATATTCAACCAAACTTTAGTCGTGAAATTTTTTCTGAAGGAAAGCTCAAAATTGGTGAAGATGAAGAACCCAATGAATATCTTGGATGCACAGGCAATACCTATTTGAAATTAACGGGGACAGAGTTTAATAGAGATAAATCCTCTATCATGAATCGTGTCAATCATTTGAAAGCAAGACGCTACCAATTAGTGGGATATCTAGCGTTCTACAATTATTTGAAGACAATGCTTGAGCGTGAAATTGGAAAGTCACTCAAAGGGGAACGAAGAGCTCAAGAAGAATACAAATTGCTGAACCGTCGCTTTTCCAATCGTTTGATTATTATTGACGAAGCCCATAATGTGCGTGACTTAACTGAAACAGAAGATGATTCTTCTGACGCTCCTGGAGGTCGTGCGGAACTGAGTGAGAGTCAAGCGGGTAAAAAACTCACTCCTTATCTGCGTAAGCTTTTAGCAGCAGCCGATGGAACCAAACTCTTGCTCTTAACAGCGACACCTATGTATAACAGTTACAAGGAAATCATTCCTATTTTAAATTTACTCTTAATTAATGACAAGAAAGCTACAGTGAGTGAATCGGATTTTTTTGACTCAAAGGGAACATTTTTAGAGGATGGAGCTGAAAAGTTTGGAGACATTATTAAAGCCTATGTATCGTTTATGCGAGGTGAAAATCCTCTTGCATTTCCTCTCCGTTTAATGCCTGAGGACCTACCTCGTCTTGAAACGTGGCCTGGAAAAAATCCATTGGGAGACGATATTCGTGATGCTGACCTTCGAAAACAAATCGTTGAGCTTCCTTTTATTGCGGCGGAGCATTCTGCAGAAGGTCTGCGTGATTACAGAAGTATTGTTGCGAAACTTATTGTATCGTCTGGACTTCGTCTGGCTGCTACAGATGGTATGGTGCAGGCAGGGAACTTCATCTTTCCTGGAGTAGGGGGTGCACTTCCTGAAACACGGATTCGTGAACAGGGATTTAAGGGAACTTTTAATGAAACAAAAGAACCTAGACAATTTCGGTTAAATCCTGGAATTCCCTCCAATTGGCTCCATGAAGGACAATTGAAAACATATTCTCCCAAATGTGATATGGTAATAAAACGACTTCGCACAACAAAAGGGGTTACCTTTATCTATAGCCGTTTCGTCTTTTCAGGAGCCTTATCTATAGCCCTAGCTTTGGAAGCCAATGGCTATGAGAATGCCAACCGTCCAACAGGTTATCTGAAAGATGTTCCTCTGGCTCCAGGTGGAAAACAATGTGCACTTTGTTCAAAGAAACAAGCAGAACATACAGGTGGAGGACATGGATTCCGTCAGGCAAAGTATGTTTTACTTACAGGTCGCGATGACTTGACACCAAATAATAAGGGCTCCATTGAACTCTCAACCCAGCCTAGCAATGTGGCAGGCGGTGATGTAAAGGTCGTCATTGGATCTCAAGTAGCCTCTGAAGGTATTGATTTGAAATTTATTCGTGAAGTGATTGTCTTTGATAGCTGGTATCATTTGAATAAACTTGAACAAGTCATTGGACGTGGTATTCGTTTCTGCAGCCATGCTTTACTACCCCTTGAAAAGCGAAATTGCACAATTGTCTTATTGTTGACAGCCTTTCCAGCCTCTCAGAACCAAGAAACCATTGATATGTATCAATACAGAATTGGATTTGAAAAGGCTTCCCAAATTGGTCAGATTACCCGTGTCATGAAGCAATATGCGATTGATTGTAATTTAAACCGTGATGCAATTGTTATCAGTGGATTAGAACCTATGACTATTGAAGATAGTCAAGAACTTGTCCGATATGATCAACCTATAAATGATGTTCCCTTTACCAGTGTCTGTGATTGGATTGAAGATTGTGATTATAAATGTGGTATACCATTTGAAATTGATCCTATGGACACCGATGACAGCACCTATGACGAATACGCAGCACGGTGGAGAGTTTATCAAATGAAAGACCGCTTACGCAAACTGTTTGAGAAGAGAACCTTCTTTAGTTTTGAAAATCTTATTTTTAATTTAACGGACATTCCTCGTGTAGCCATTTCAGCCATTCTACGGGATATTGTGGGCAACCGTTTGTTCCGCATCACAGTAAGAGGAGAAACAGGATATATTATTTACAAGAATGGATATTTCCTTTTTCAACCTGACAAGTTGCAAGACAAGGGTATTCCTCTTGCTCTACGTGCCGCTCTCTTTCCTGTAAAACAAGATTCCTATGAAGAGTTAGAACCTGCTCGTATTCGTCGTCCTGCAGCGGAGGTTGGAAAAGCTGCTGCTGAAGCTGTAGTAGCAGGACCAATTGCTCCACAAGCTCCTCCTGCAGTCGAAATCCGTGGAGATGTTGCAGCATTTTGGACCTCTGTTGAACGTTTCATTACTTCCATTGTAGATGGCTCATTACCTCCCGCACGCAGTGATAAAAAGATTCTTGCTGACTTTATGGAACAAGCCTTGCGAAATCGTTATGTTGGAAATAAAAAAGCAGGAGATAAGGCTTATAATACTCTTAGTATGATTCACAGATTTTTCCAGGATATTAAAGCGAATGCCGAATGGAGAAACTATTTAGCCATTGCGGCTACAAAATTTGTTTGGGATGAAATTTTCAATATAGAAGAACAATACAAATTGTATCAAGAAAAGAAAGGAAGTCCCACACCCCTTTTAGAAGCTGCATGGGAAGACCATATTGTATCGTTTGAGGAAGACATATTGTATAGACGCGTAAATCCAGCAACAGGCAAGTTAGAATACAAATGCGATGGAAAAGATTGCTCGCCAGCATTAGTAACAGCCTTTGAATCACAAGATGAATCGTCTGACCCGATTCGTTCTCTCCGTGTCAACACAGCCACAACGGGAAAACCTTATGGCACCTTAAACTATAAGAATGGTTTATTTGTGTTTAAAACTAACAGTCCTCCACGCCCGAGCACAAAACCAGGTGTTATTGAGAAGAAAGAACGAGGTTCAGAATGTGCAAATGTTCCTAATATGCCGCCTCACTATCTTGTTTTAGAAGAACTTGGAACGATTGCTCAGGCAGCGTTGGGAACACCCTTAGGATTTATACCTTCTGAGTTACGAGAAGCGGATGCACCACGGGGTGTAAAGAATTCTGTGCGTGCATGTGCCCTAACCGATATTGCTCTTCGCTTTTTTGATGAAATGGGTATTCAAGAGAAACGTTGGTTTTATCGTCCTATCCCAACCTTTACTACAAAACATCTGGGCATTTTACGGGAAAAAAGTGCCTAAGCAAATTTGAAGCGAAGTAATAAGAGTAAGTAGGGACAGCCATGGAAGGAATTGAAACTCTAGCTCTCTTTGAAGAAAAAATTTCTCTCACTCCACGTGATTTAGCTAATCACAAAATTAATATTCAGGGTGTTCTTTCTGCAAAATTAGCTGAAAAAATAGAAGGCAAATGCTCACTTCATGGATGGGTGCTTCCAAACTCATCAAAAATCCTCTCCCGATCTATGGGATATATTGAAAAAGGACGATTTACAGGTGATGTTGTCTTTCATGTTCAGGCCCAAGCTCGTGTTCTGAACCCTCCTTCAGGTTCTCATGTTGTTGGAGAAGTCATTGGAAACAATATGATGGGTATGTATGTCAGTTATCGTGTTCGCATGAGACAAGAAGACAGAAAAACAAAGCAAGTTGTTGTCTCAGATGTAGATGCCATTAAAATTATTCTCCCTCGTGACCTTCATATTGGAGATGAAAGTTTCTCCAAGATTGAAATTGGTGATTCCGTGCATGTCGAGATTAAAAAGTCTCGGTTCCAAGTGAATGATAAATTTATCTTAAGTGTAGGTGTCTTTGGAGGAAAAGCGGATTCTAGTTATAAGCCTCCTGTTGTAGAAGAACAAGAAAACGTCGTTGAAGAAGAAGAAGGTCCAAGTAAACAAGCAGCAGCTCGGACAGAAGCCTTTCAACAACAAGAAGCAAAGAGGGAAGCTGAAGAACGGAAAGAAAATGAAAAATACCGTCTTGTCTTTGAAGATGTCATACCTCCTCTAGAAGCTCTTCCTGGTGCTGCAGTTCCTAAAGCAGAACAACAGGTTGCTAAAGGATATCGTAGCTCCGCAGCGTTTGAGGCAGGTGTTCCCTATGCAGAAGGAGAACCTATTTATTTCAATGGTGCGAAGCTAGAACCGTTCAAAGAATTTGATAACCGCTATCCTGTGAAATTTACATTGGATGGCAAGGAATGGAATTCCGTGGAACATTATTACCAGGCTATGAAATTCCCTGAGCTTCCTGACTATCAGGAACAAATCCGTCTGGCTCCTACTGCTACTGCCGCAGCAAAACTTGGAAAAACAAAGGACCCTTCCAAGCCTATTCGTGCCGACTGGAAAGAAAAACGAGAAAGTATCTTACAAACTGCTCTTGTTGCGAAGTTTGATCAAAACCCTGCACTTGATAAGATGCTCATTGATACATATCCCCGTCCTCTTGTCTTTGCTGATGCAAACGATGCTTTCTGGGGATATGGTCGCACAAAGATGGGTCAAAACAAATTAGGAACTCTGCTTATGAACCTCCGCAATTCCAAAACAGGCATGGAAGGTTTGAACTAATCTTGCGGAATTTTCGTAGTAGAAACATTACACTTGTTGAAAAGAAAGACTATGAGTAGTTCTTTGAATACATTAACAAATGAGGAATATGAAGACAGAAAGAGAGTCCTGGGGGAACTTAAGAATCTTGTCAAATCAGAACAAGAACAAATTTTTTTAATTCTCAAACGATTTAAAATAGATTATAGTGAAAATAGCAATGGTGTTTTTTTTGATTTAAGTCGTGTATCCAAAGAACCCTTTCAAGAAATTACAAAATTCTTAGCCTTCTGTCAAAAAAATCGTAACGACTTTGAAGCTAGAGATAAACAAATGGAGACTTCCCGTCTCAGTCTTGGAGAAAATTCCTTTGAAAAA
>JACCDO010180090.1_pt1 | contig 15769 bp, 14 predicted proteins | sample 7446101 | NCBI WGS metagenome assembly JACCDO01 (sample SAMN15323440, study PRJNA562643) | freshwater metagenome | isolation source: river surface water | place: USA:Blue River Watershed | collected 2017-08-16
GCCCTGCGCAGGGTCTCGAGAAGATCCGGAGTGCGATCCAAGGCGACCCGCGCGTTCTCGGCTGCTCGCGCCAGCACCTCGGACGTGTCGGTGACGCCCGCGTCGACAGCCTCCTGCGCGGCGTCGGCAGCAGCCCGGGCCACCGTCAAGATCGTGCCCTCGACCGGCCTGGCGACGGCGGAATAGGCCAGATCGGCACCTCGGCGCAGAAGTCGCGCGATGGTGGCACCGTCAACGGGGTGATCCTCGGGCAATTCGCCGAGTACATCGCCGGTGCCCTTGAGGATCTGCGACATGATCACGCCGGAATTTCCGCGCGCTCCGAGTAGCGCTCCCCTGGCGAGGGCTGCCGCCGCGGTCGCCCGACTGCGCCCCTGAGATAGCGCGGCATCAACGGCCGCGCAGGCTGCCTCCATGGTCAGGTAGACATTCGTGCCGGTATCGCCGTCCGGAACCGGGAAGACGTTCAGGCTGTCGATACGGGACCTGGCATCCTCGAGCCCGTCCAGAGCGGCATAGGCCCACTCCTGGATGGTCGTGCTGTCGAGATCGGCCCGCGCCGTCATGTCACCCCTCCAAGACACCCCTTCCAGGGCCGCCACTGGCGAAACCGTACCCTCGATTTGGGCTGGTCACGGGGACTCGGCTAGTCTTAGGCGCTGCCCGTGAGGGGCAGATCCCCGGCAACGGGTGACTGGATTGAATCTTCTAAGGAGTGCACCGTGGCTGCTGTCTGCGATGTCTGCGGTAAGAGCCCCAGCTTCGGGCATTCGATTTCCCATTCCCATCGCCGCACCAAGCGTCGCTGGAACCCGAACATCCAGCGCGTGCGCACGCTCGTGGGCAAGACCCCCAAGCGCCAGAACGTCTGCGCCGCCTGCCTGAAGGCCGGCAAGGTCGTGCGCGGCTAGTTCGTCCCCACACTCGTCAAGAAGCGCGCGGATTTCCGCGCGCTTCTTGCATTGGGGGGCTAGAAGTGTCGGTGCCCGCCGCGCGAGGTGTCGCGCACTCCATCGATCACGACCCCGGGGCCCTGCTCGCCGAGCTCCTCGACCACGCCGATCTCGATGAAACCGGCCGGCAACTTGCGCCGACCTCCGAAGGTAGCCAGGAGGGCGTGATCCTCTCCGCCGGTCAACAGCCAGAGTCGCGGATCGACGTTGTACGCCGCTGCGGTCGCCCGAATCTCCTCGGGTACGTCGATCGCAGAGCTCGAGATCGACATCACCACCGATGAGGCCTCGGCCACGTGCCGAGCGTCGGCTATCAGCCCATCACTGACATCGATCATCGAGGTGGCCCCGCCCTTGGCCGCAAGCGGTCCGGCGGAGTACGGCGGCTCAGGGAATCGGTGGGCATTGACCAGCACGCGAGGGGATCGGAATCCGCGCGACAGCACGGCCAGGCCTGCAGCCGACCAGCCGACCCGACCCGCCAGCGCGATCCGATCTCCGGCCTTGGCGCCGGATCGACGTACCGGCGTGGCCCCGGCGAGATCGCCTATCGCCGTGACCGAGATGACGATGGCATCAGCGGCAGAGATGTCACCGCCCACGACACTTGCGCCCACGATCGCGGCTTCTTCCACCAGCCCGCTCATGCACTGAATTGCCCATGCGGCGGGTAGGTCTGCCGGTGCAGCGAAGGCCACGACCAATGCGGTAGCCGTGCCGCCCATGGCCGCGATGTCTGCCAGGCTCGCCGCAGCTGCCTTGCGGCCGATGTCGACGGGCGTGGACCAGTCCCGGCGGAAGTGACGGCCCTCGACGAGAATGTCGACGGTCACGAGAACGCGGCCGTCCGGTGCGGCGACGAGTGCCGTGTCGTCACCAGGACCAACGAGTACGTGCCCATTCTCCGAGAGACCGTCGGTCAGCCGATCGATGAGCGCGAACTCCCCCACCTCTCCGATAGTGCCGTCAGCAGCCATCTCAGCGCAGGCCCGTTCCGCGACGAAGGGCGTCGGTGACGAGTGAGTCGACAAGAAGCTCGTACCCCATGCCCGAGACATCCCACATGCGGGGGAACATCGAAATCGGCGTAAACCCCGGCATGGTGTTGACCTCATTGACGACAACCGAGCCATCGGGCAACAGGAAGAAATCCACCCGGGCCAGCCCCTCGCAGCCCAGCGCGTCGAACGCCACGATCGCGAGCTCGCGCATGTGCGCCTCGACTTCTTCGGGAATCTCGGCGGGAACGACAAGATCGGCAGCATCCTCCAGGTACTTCGCCGCGAAGTCGTAGAACTCGTGACCCGAGCGGACGATGATCTCCGCACACCGACTCGCGCGCGCAATGCCCTCAGCGTCGACCATGACGGCGCACTCGATCTCTCGGACTCCGTCGATCCCGGCCTCGATGACGAGTCGCGGATCATGCTTTCGGGCTTCGGCGATCGCGGCGTCGAGCTCCGCGGCCGAGTGCACCTTCGTGATGCCCTGGGACGAGCCCGCGCGAGCCGGCTTCACGAAAAGGGGAAAGCCCAGCTTCGCAATGCGCGCGCGGCATGCACTCTCATCCGTGCGCCACTGCTGATCGGTGATCACTACATAAGGACCCACCCCAAGACCTGCAGCGGAGAACAGGGCCTTCATGTACCCCTTGTCCATCGCGACAGCCGATGACAGGACTCCGGATCCGACATAGGGAATGCCTGCGAGCTCGAAGAGGCCCTGCACAGTGCCGTCCTCGCCATAGGGGCCATGCAGGACGGGAAAGACGACGTCGATGGTGTCGAGCAACGCGTCGACCTGCGTGGGGTCGGCGTGGAAGGTCACCGGTTGATCAGTCACCGCGACCTCAGGCAGGACTCCGTCGATGATGCGCAGCTCGGAGGGATCGGTGCTCTGCACATACCAGCCCCCGTCACGGGTGATGCCTATCGGAAGGACCTCGTAGCGCGATGGATCCAGGGCCCGCCGGATAGCGCCGGCACTGATGCAGGAGATCGAGTGCTCGCTACTGCGACCCCCGTAGATGACGGCGATTCGAGTGCGCGGGGACATGCTCAGACCGTATCGGTAAGCGCCCGCGCGACTTGGGCGACGCGCTACTCGCTTGCCGTCTCGCGCTTGGTGTCACGTGACATGAAGGAGGCGACCAGCATCCTCGGACTCAGGCCATGGTGCACGACCTGCACGACTTTCTCCGTGATGGGCATCTCGACGCCATGGCGCTGCGCCAGCTCGTAGATCGGCTGGCAGCTCTTGAAGGCCTCGCAGGTCTGCCGTGTCATGTCGATGGTCTCCTGCACGCTGAGACCGCGACCGAGGTTCTCTCCGAATGTGCGATTGCGCGAGAGCGGGGACTGACAGGTGGCTACGAGATCGCCCACACCGGCCAGTCCCTGGAAGGTGAGCGGATCCGCACCCAGTGCCACCCCGAGACGGGCCATCTCAGCGAGGCCACGAGTGATGACAGAGGCCTGCGAGTTCTCGCCCAGACCCATGCCCACCGCGATGCCATTAGCCAACGCGATGACGTTCTTCACGGCGCCGCCGATCTCGGTACCCACGACATCGGTTGTCCAGTACGGCCGGAAGTACTCAGTGGTGCAGGCTTCCTGCACCAGCATCGCGGCATCCTGATCGGCGCACGAGACTGTCGTGGCCGTGGGCTGCTGCTCCGCGATCTCACGAGCAAGGTTGGGCCCCGACACGACCGCAATTCGAGAGGCATCGGCACCCGTGACTTCGGCGATGACCTCACTCATGCGCTTCGTCGTGCCGAGCTCAACTCCCTTCATCAAGCTGACCAGCACCGCTCCCTGCGGGATATATGGCAACCAGGACGTCAGGTTCTCGCGCAGGTGCTGCGCAGGAGTGGCGAGGGCGATGATGTCGGCATCCTCGAGTGCGACCGCGGCATCGGTGGTGGCGGTCAGAGTTGACGGAAGATCGATGCCCGGCTGGTACTGCTCATTGCGGTGGTCGCGATTGATCTCGTCAGCGATCTCCGATTGACGGGTCCACATGCGGACCTCACTGCCGGCATCCGCGAGCACCATGCCGAAGGCGGTTCCCCAGGAGCCGCTGCCCATCATCGCAACGCGACTCATGCGGCACTCCTGTCAGTTCGATAGGGCTCGGTCGGGGCGACCTCACCGCGGGCCTGTGCCAGGAGCCCGGTGATGGCCTCCCAGATGCGCTGGCTCGCGATACGCAATGTATCGGCATCGAGGGGTCGGTCGTACAGATCACTGAGTTCCACCGCCGGGCCTACCCGGATGATCATGGTCTTACGCGGGAAGAGCCGAAATTTCTTCACGTAGGCAGGCATGACCTCTTGCGGCCCCCACTGAGCCACGGGGATCAACGGTCGCTTGGTGGCGAGAGCGATGCGTGCCGCACCCGTCTTCAGGCCCATCAGCCAAAGATCGGGATCCTTGGTCATCGTGCCCTCGGGGTAGACGACGACACACTCGCCCGCGTTGACCGCGGCAATCGCATCGCGCACGGCGCCGACGGCTTCCTTGGACTCTCGATAGACAGGGATCTGCCCGGCGCCTGCGATGATGCGGCCGATGACAGGCACTCGGAACAAGGGCTCCTTGGCGAGGAATCGCGGTGGGCGGTCGGCGCACCACAGGACATGCGACAGAGCTATGGGATCGAACCACGAGAGATGGTTGGCAGCGACGATGATCCCGCCACCGTCTTGCTCGAGGTTCTCCTGACCCTGCCAATGTCGCTTGGTGCAGGTCGTCATGAACGGCAGCAGGATCACCGCGGCCAGCCGGAACCAGAATCCCAGTCGCCAGCTTCGACGCACATGACCCGGATTCGGCATGCGCCTACTCTTCCATGCCCATGTGCCCCCGCCACCTGCATGGGCTTGGATGGGGTGGTGATGTCGTGGACTGCCGTGATCCCGGTCAAGCGCCTGGACTCCGCGAAATCACGCCTCGGAGCCGGGGATGATCCGCAGCGTCCTGAGCTGGCCCTGGCGTTTTCCCTCGACGTCATCGAGGCCTGCCAGAGTGCATCGGCCATCGCCACGATCATCGTCGTGACCGACGACCCTGACGTGGTCACTTCCGTGAGCGACGTGACCATCTGCCCCGAGCCCGCTGGCGGAGGGCTGAATCGTGCCATCGCCGCAGGTGCCGAGCTCGCGGGTGGCCCCGTGGTCGTACTTGCCGGCGACCTGCCCTGCCTGCGTCCCCTGGCCCTCGATTACCTACTCGACATTGCATCGACCCACCCGCGCAGCCTTCTCAGCGACACTCAGGGATCAGGAACTGCGATGCTGTTTTCACTCGACCCGCAGGCACTCGCTCCGGCCTTCGGGCCAAAGTCTCGGTCCGCGCACGTGCAGGAGGGATACGTGGATCTCGCCCTCGATGCCGGCGATGACATTCGCTCCTTGCTCGCCGGTGCCCGACGTGACGTCGACACGCCAGCAGATCTGTGGGATGCCCGCCGCATCGGAGTGGGTCGGCGAACTGCAGCGGTCCTCGGGAGGCACGGATGATGGTCATGTTCCGCGCATATCGCGATGAGGACGCACTGCTCGTCAGTGAGGACGGCGTCACCCTGGCGGTGCCAACATCGTTACTTCAGGCCGCCGGGCTCCTCTCCTTGCGCACTGGCCAGCGCTTGATCCTGACCCTCGACGACCACGGATCGGCGGTTGCCATCAGGCTCCCGTAACGCATCGAGGCGGCCACCACTGGGGTGACCGCCTCGATGTGAGTGTGACTAGCGCTTGCGTGCGGGCGCCTTCTTCACGGCCTTCTTGGCTGCTGCCTTCTTGGCGGGAGCGGCCTTCTTGACGACCTTCTTGGCTGCTGCCTTCTTGGCGGGAGCGGCCTTCTTGGCTGCTGCCTTCTTGGCGGGAGCGGCCTTCTTCGGTGCTGCCGGTGCGGCGACCTTCTTGGCGCCGGACACGACTGCCTTGAACTCCGCGCCCGGGCGGAACTTCGGAAGCTTGGTGGCCTTGATCTTCACGGTCTCGCCCGTGCGCGGGTTGCGGCCGAGGCGAGCCTTGCGGGCCTGCGCCTCGAAGACACCGAAGCCGCTGATCGCGACCTTCTCGCCCTTGGCGACAGCACGCTTGGTGTCGTCGATGAATGCGTCCACGATTGCGGTGACGTCGCGCTTGCTGTGGCCCAGGCGTGCGGCTACTGCGTCAATGAGTTCTGCCTTGTTCACTTAAAACCCCTCCGGAGGGTAATTAGGCCGGCCGGATGCCGACTCTCGAAATGTAATCCGAATGTCCGCCAAAGCATGTGCGCCACGCCGCGAAAGCCCTTGCCAATAAAGAGGAATCGGCAAGGGCTTTCGGAGTGCTTGTGCGTTAGTGACGACTACTTGGTGGTCGGCTTGTAGGCCGGGCGAGCGGCCTCGAACTCCGCAATCTCGTCTGCGTATTGCAAGGTGATACCGATGTCGTCAAGACCGGCCATCAGGCGCCAGCGCACGTAATCATCGACCTCGAACGGGGCGACCAGGTCACCCACGCGCACCTCACGGGCCTCGAGATCGACGGTCACGGGCGTCGCCGGATCAGCCTCGATGAGCGCCCAGATCCGCTCCACGAGGGGCTGGTCGACGACGGCGGTCAGCAGGCCGCCCTTGCCAGAGTTTCCGCGGAAGATGTCGGCGAATCGTGAGGAGATCACGACCTTGAAGCCGTAATCCTGAAGGGCCCATACAGCGTGCTCGCGAGAGGAGCCGGTACCGAAATCGGGACCGGCAACCAAGATGGTCACGCCCTGGTACTCGGGACGATTCAGCACGAAGTCGGAATCCTTGCGCCAGGACGAGAACAGGCCGTCCTCGAAGCCATGACGGGTGATGCGCTTGAGATATTCCGCGGGGATGATCTGATCGGTATCGACATTGCTCCGACGCAGGGGCGCAGCGGTACCGGTGTGGGTGACGAATGCTTCCATGATGGTGTCCTTCGCGATCAGGAGGCCGGAGCCAGGTCGGCGGGTGCGGCCAGGTGGCCGGAGACGGCAGTCGCGGCGGCAACCGCAGGCGACACCAGATGCGTGCGACCACCGGGGCCCTGACGTCCCTCGAAGTTGCGGTTCGAGGTCGAGGCACTGCGCTCCCCCGGCTTGAGCTTGTCGGGGTTCATTGCCAGGCACATCGAGCAGCCAGCCTCGCGCCACTCAGCACCTGCCTCGCTGATGATGACGTTCAGGCCCTCGGCCTCCGCCTGCTTCTTCACGCGCACTGAACCCGGCACGACGAGCATGCGGACGCTGGGAGCGACCTTGCGACCCTTGAGGACGTCGGCTACCGCACGCAGATCCTCGATGCGACCGTTGGTGCAGGAGCCGACGAAGACGGTGTCGACCTTGATATCTCGCAGCGGCATGCCCGGAGTGAGATCCATATACGACAGGGCACCCTCGATGGCGACGCGATCGACCTCATCGACCGCATCGGCCGGCGAAGGCACATATCCCGAGAGCGGAAGGCCCTGGCCGGGGTTAGTGCCCCAGGTAACGAATGGGCTCAAGGTCGCGGCATCGATGAACACCTCAGCATCGAATGTGGCATCGGGGTCCGAGGGCAGGGTCTTCCACCACTCGACGGCCGCGTCCCACTCGGCACCCATCGGCGCATGATCGCGACCCTTGAGGTACTCGAAGGTTGTCTCGTCAGGCGCGACCATGCCCGCGCGTGCACCTGCCTCGATCGACATATTGCACAAGGTCATACGACCTTCCATCGACAGGCCGCGGATGGCCGATCCCCGGTACTCGAGTACGTATCCCTGCCCGCCGCCTGTACCGATCTTCGCGATGATCGCCAAGGTGACGTCCTTCGCAGTGACGCCTGCGGGCAGTTCACCCTCCACCGTGATGGCCATGGTCTTGAAGGGCTTCAGCGGAAGAGTCTGGGTGGCAAGCACGTGCTCGACCTCGCTGGTGCCGATGCCGAAGGCGAGTGCACCGAAGGCTCCGTGGGTCGACGTGTGCGAATCACCACAGACCACGGTCATACCCGGCTGAGTGAGACCCAGCTGCGGGCCCACGACGTGGACGATGCCCTGCTCGGCATTGCCCAGGGAGTAGATCGGGACACCGAACTCGGCACAGTTGGCACGCAGCGCCTCGAGCTGGGCACGCGAAATCGGGTCGGCGATCGGCTTGTCGATATCGATCGTCGGCGTGTTGTGGTCCTCGGTCGCCAGCGTGAGATCCGGACGACGTACAGGGCGACCGGCCGAGCGCAGGCCGTCGAAGGCCTGCGGGCTGGTCACCTCATGCACAAGATGAAGATCGATGTAGAGCAAATCAGGCTCGCCCTCGGCGTGGCGCACGACGTGCGCCTCCCAGACCTTCTCGGCCAGCGTGCGTCCCATGTTGAACCTCCCGACAGTGCACGAATGCAGGTGTCAATCGTATGCCGAGCAGCGTGAGCCGGATTCCACCCCTACCCTGCTCCAGGGTCAGAGCGCGGGAATGCAAAAGGCCCCCCGAGGACGGGGGGCCTTCCTTGGTAGCCCCGACGGGATTCGAACCCGCGCTACCGCCTTGAGAGGGCGGCGTGCTAGGCCACTACACAACGGGGCCGCGCTACCAAGCAATGCTCTGCTTGCGCAGAGCATGATGTCGCTTATCGGGGAGCGGATCAAATCCGGCCACAAACAAACGTCGCTGGGGTACCAGGACTCGAACCTAGACTAAATGAATCAGAATCATTTGGGCTGCCAATTACCCCATACCCCATGGCAGCTGATTGCTCAGCGGGGAAAAGTATAGACGGTCCCCCACTGGCGCCAAATCGGGTGTCAGGATCGAGCAGCGCGCAGCCTGGCAAGCGCCAGGTCGCGCCCCAGGATCTCGAGTGACTCAAAGAGCGGAGGCGAGATGCGACGCCCCGTAATCGCCACGCGTACCGGACCGAAAGCCACCTTCGGCTTGAGGCCGAGGCCCTCGATCAATGCTGCGCGCAGTGCCGCCTCGATCGCCTCGGTACCCCATGGCTCCACGGACTCGAGTGCGGTAATCGCAGCCTCGATGGTGGGCTGGGCATCCGGTCCGAGCATGGCCGCGGCATCGGCCTCGTCTCGGGCGAAACGCTCCTCGGGGACGAAGAGGAAAGCCAGATTCTCGACCGCCTGAGTCAAGGTGTCCATACGCTCGTGAATCAGCGGAACGGACTGCTCCAGCAGGCGAATCTGCTCAGGGGTCGGTGGCACCGCGACCAGATCGGCCGCCTGAAGGAACGGGATCACTCGATCGATGAGCTCGGAGGCGCTGAGCCTGCGAATCCAGTCGGCATTGATCGCCGTGCACTTCTTGAGGTCGAATCGCGCCGGGTTAGGACTCACCCGGTCGAGGGCGAAGGCCTCGGCCATCTCCTGCTTGGAGAAGAACTCGATGTCATCTCCCATTGACCAACCCAGCAACGCCAGATAGTTGAGAAGGCCTTCGGGAAGATAGCCATTGTCGCGGTACATCTGGAGTGACGACTCCGGATCGCGCTTCGACAGCTTGCGATTGCCCTCGCCCATGACATACGGAAGATGACCGAATCGCGGCGTGGTGCCATCGCTGACACCGATCGCGGCAAGCGCCTCGTAGAGAGCGATCTGCCGCGGAGTCGATGACAGGAGATCCTCGCCGCGCAGAACATGGGTGATGCGCATGAGGGCATCATCGACAGGATTGACCAGCGTGTAGAGCGGTTCGCCATTGGCTCGCACGAGCACATAGTCCGGCACGTGCTCCTTGCCGAAGGTGATATCCCCGCGCACGAGGTCATCCCACGTGAAGTCACGATCAGGCATCTTGAAGCGAATGACAGCCTCACGACCCTCCGCAACGAATGCCGCTCGCTGCTCGACCGTGAGATCGCGGCAGGTGCCCTCGTAACCGGGAGTGCGGCCTTCCTTCTTGGCCAGCTCGCGGCGATCCTCGAGTTCCTCCTGCGTGCAGAAGCATTCATAGGCGTAACCGGCATCTTTCAGCTTGCCGGCAACCTCGGCGTAAATATGCATGCGCTCGGACTGGCGGTACGGGCCGTACGGCCCACCCACTTCGGGACCCTCATCCCAGCTCAGGCCCAGCCAGCGCAGGGCATTGAGAAGAGCCTCATAGGACTCCTCGCTGTCGCGGGCACTGTCGGTGTCTTCGATTCGGAACACGAAGGTACCGCCGGTGTGGCGCGCGTATGCCCAGTTGAACAGTGCCGTGCGCACCATGCCGACATGTGGGTTTCCTGTCGGCGACGGGCAGAAGCGAACTCGAACGTCAGACACGATCCACCACCGGGTTGCTCAGGATTCCAATGCCCTCAATGGCCACGGCTACTTCCTGCCCGGCCTTGAGCGGCCCCACACCGGCGGGAGTACCGGTCAAGATCACGTCACCAGGCAGCAGGGTCATCACCGAGCTGATCCAGCTCACCAACTCCGGCACATTGCGGATCATGTCACCGAGCTCGCCGTTCTGCCGCACCTCACCATCAACAATGCAGGCAATGCGCGCGTCGTCGAGATCGACCTCCGTGGAGATCCACGGCCCGAGAGGGCAAAAGGTGTCGAAGCCCTTGGCACGACCCCACTGGCCATCCGCCTTCTGAAGGTCGCGCGCGCTGACGTCGTTGGCGCAGGTGTAGCCGAGGACAACCTCGGGCACCCTCTCGATAGGAACATCGCGGCAGAAGCGACCGATCACGATAGCCAGCTCAGCCTCGTGGTCAACATGCTCGGACTGCCACGGCAAAGCGATCGCTTCGTCCGGGCCGATGATGGACGTACTCGGCTTCAAGAAGATCATCGGCTCAGCCGGGACCTCCTTGCCTGACTCCTTGACATGGTCTGCGTAGTTAAGGCCGACGGCAATGATCTTGCTCGGCATCACGGGTGCGAGCAGCTTGGCTCGCACCAAGGGGAAGACATCCCCCGTCGGGGACACCTCTCCGAAGGGATGGCCATGCAGGGTCGCCACCATGGTGTCGTCGGTGATGTCGCCTGTCTCGGAGACACCCTCGACGACCCCGTAAAGGATCTCGTCATTGATCAGGACTCGACAGATGCGCACCCACTGAGCCTACCGACGCTCGTGGGCCGGCTGCGCACCTGCGCACCTGACCCACAGTGCGGTGATAACGGCTCATGCGGGAACATATGGCCAGGCTCGAGGGGAGAACGAGGAAGATGACTGATCGGTTCACGTTCCGGCAACGACTGCGGTACCGCTTCGACAGCGGGCTCGCCCGTGGAATCTGGGTCGTTCTCCTGTGGCTCGGCGCCCTCACCGTGGCCGCCATCTTGGTGGCCGCGGGCCTCATGTGGGCACTGCGACTTGGCCCCGATGACCAGCCGACGAGCTTCGCGGACGGCATCTGGCTCTCATTCGGTCGCTACATCGATGCCGGAACCTTTACCGGTGACTCCGGATCAAACTTCCGCCTCTTGGCCATCGTGGTCACGGTGCTGGGCCTGTTCATCGGTGCCGCGATCATCGGCCTGATCTCCAGTGGGATCGACTCCAGGGTCGAGGCCCTGCGACGTGGGCAGTCCCCCGTCGTCGAAGCCGATCACACGCTCATTCTCGGCAGTAGCGACAAGCTCACGGTGATCATTTCCGAGGTGGTCGAAGCGAACCGAAGCGAGCGCCGTCGGGCCATCGTCGTGCTTGCCGACGAGGACACAGTCGACCTCACTGAGCGCATCAGGAGCGAGGTCAGCGACCTCGGCACATCGCGCTTGGTGGTCAGACGAGGCAACCCCAGTCGAATTGCCGATCTCGCTCGCGTGAACCCCCAGCAGGCTCGATCTGTCATCGTGCTCAGCCCCGACGACCAGGAGTCGGGTGCTGCCGTCGTGAAGACCGTGCTCGCTCTCTCGCAACTCCTGGAGGGAAATGACACCACCGGGATCGTTGCCGAGATCGCCGACGACGACACCGCGGATGCGCTTGTTGAGGCCGTGGGCTCTCGACTCGTCGTCGTGAATCCCACGAAGACCGTGGCACGGGTCACCGCGCAGGTGTCTCGCGCCTCCGGCCTGGGTGCCATCTACCAGGAGCTCCTGGACTTCAACGGTGACGAGATGTACCTCAAGCCCGTGCCCGCCGAATGGCACGGACGCAACTTCGGGGAGGTCTTGCTCGCGAGTTCGCTCTCGACGATCATCGGTCTTCGTGATGCCGACGGCAGCGTCCGCCTCAGCCCCTCGCCTTCCACCGCATTGGCCGAGGGACAAGATCTGATCGGAATCGCGGAGGATGACTCGACATTCGTCCTCGATGCACCGGTGGCCGACTGGGTTCCCTCCTCAGGACGCACCTGGATCCCGCCCGAGCGCCGCGCTGAGCGCACCCTGATCATCGGCTGGAGCGCCATTGGGCCGCTGGTGATCCGGGAGATCGAAAGCCATGTGCTGCCGGGGTCCGAGCTTGTCGTGCTGGTCGACGATTCACATCAGCATCCCGCCGTGATCGAGTCACGCATCGCGGGGCTCGGTGTCGTGAATCAGTCGGTAAGAATCGAAATTGGCGACACCATCTCCCGGCGCACCATTGGTGCGCTCGTCGAGTCGGCTCCCTTCGATCACTATCTGCTGCTGTGCGAACGGCATGCCTTCGGTATCGATGAGGCTGATGCGCGAGTGCTCCTTTCGCTCATGCACCTACGGTCGTTCGCCTCCGTGCACAACGGGAATATCGTGTCGGAGCTCCTCGACCCCAATGACGTCGAGTTGGCTCATGAGGGCAGCGGCGACGACTTCATCGTCAGCCAGCAACTTGTGAGCCTGCTCATGGCACAGCTCAGTGAGAGCCCCCACCTGGCGACAGTCTTCACCGATCTCTTCGACGCAAGCGGGCCCTCCGTAGCCATGCATGGATTCGAGCGGTTCACGAATGCCTCGAGCATCACCTTCGGCGACCTCATCGCCGAAGGGCGCGAACTCGGCACGGTCGTGATCGGCTACCGCGCCGCCAGCTCAATCGGCCAACCGGGAACCCTTGGTGACGGACTGCGCATCAACCCGCCGAAGTCTCAGGAGATCTCGTTCGCCCCCGGCGACATTGTCATTGCGATCACGGCTCGCTCCTAGGGTGCCCTCAGCCGGAGACTGACTTCAGCAGACCGAAGTTCACGGCATCTTCGAGCGCCATCCACGATGCCGCGATGACATTCTCGTGCACGCCTACGGTTGTCCAGTCTGATTCACCATCAGTCGTGCTCACGAGCACGCGCGTGACCGCACCCGTACCCGACCCGGCATCGAGAATGCGCACCTTGTAGTCCGTGAGGTGCAACTGCGCAAGATTCGGGTACAGCTGAAGCACTGCCCCGCGCAATGCGTTATCCAGGGCGTTTACCGGGCCATTGCCCTCAGCCGTGGAGATCACGCGCTCACCACCGAGGTGAACCTTGACCGTGGCCTCACTCTTCACATGACCGTCGGAGAGCTGCTCGACGATGGTGCGCCAGGACTCGACCTCGAATGTGCGCTCCAGCCCGCTCTCGGCGCGCAGGAGAAGCTCGAATGAGGCATCGGCCGCCTCGAAGCTCCAGCCCTTGTTCTCGAGCTCCTTGACCTTGTCGACGACGCGCGTGACGAGAGCGGGGTCAGAGGACACTTCGTAGCCGAGTTCGCGACTCTTCAACTCCACCGTGGCACGACCAGCCATCTCGGTCACGAGCACGGCCTGATCATTGCCGACGATCGCGGGATCGATGTGGTTGTACAGATCGGCATTGACCTTCAGGGCAGAGGCGTGAAGACCCGCCTTGTGCGCGAAGGATGCCCAGCCGGCATAGGGCTGATGTGTATTCGGCGCGATGTTGGCAAGTTCTGCCAAGGCATGGGAGATGCGCACTGTCTCGCGAAGTGCACCCTCAGGCAGACAATCGATGCCTAGCTTCAACTGAAGATTCGGCACAACGACGAACAGATCCGCATTGCCGGTGCGCTCCCCGTAGCCATTGGCCGTGACCTGAACGTGGGTGACTCCGGCCTCCACCGCCGACACGGAGTTCGCGATGGCGCAGCCGGTGTCATCCTGGCAATGGATACCGAGGCGCACACCAGAGCGCTCGCGCACATCGGTGACGACTTCGTACATTCCGTGCGGGAGCATGCCGCCATTGGTGTCGCACAGCACTCCTACGGATGCGCCTGCCTCAGCTGCAGCCTTGAGCAGGCGGACGCCGTAGTCAGGATCATGCTTATAGCCGTCGAAGAAGTGCTCCATGTCGACAAACACGCGGCGCCCCTCGCCCACGAGATAGGCCACGGTGTCGGTGACCATGTCGACGTTCTCATCAAGGGAGGTCTTCAGCGCCTCGATCACGTGGCGAACATCGGACTTTGCCACCAAGGTGACGACGGGGGCCTGCGAATCGAGAAGCGCGCGCACCTGAAGGTCGTCGGTGACCTTGACTCCCGCCTTGCGTGTGGCACCGAAGGCGCACAGTTCGGCATTGCGCAGGGTGAGTTCCTTGCGAGCCCGCTCGAAGAACTCGGTGTCCTTGGGCATGGCACCCGGCCAGCCACCCTCGATGAACCCGACTCCGTACTCATCGAGTAGACGTGCGACCTTGAGCTTGTCGTCGACGGAGTAAGAGATGCCCTCGCGCTGGGCACCGTCACGCAGCGTCGTGTCGTACACGTGGAATGCGTCGGGGCGGCTCATGATCCTTCTTTCCTGCAACTACTTCTCAATGAAAAAGCCTCCCGTAGGGGTACGGAAGGCTGCGCGTCGAGGTGAGTCGACGCGCTACGTAATGATGATGGTGCTGGTCACAAGCCCTAAGTTAGCAGATCGCGTGGAGCCAGTTGTGGGTGTCTGGGCTGGCACCCGTCTGGATATCGAGAAGTGCCTGGCGCAGGGCCAAGGTCACCGGGCCGGACTCCTTGTGGTTGATCTCCCACGCACCGCTCTCACGGCTCTTCACCTCGCCCACGGGGGTGATGACGGCCGCGGTTCCGCAGGCGAACACCTCGGTGATCTCGCCCGAGGCGCAGCCCTCACGCCACATGTCGACACTGATCCGGCCCTCATCCGCCCGGATACCGAGATCCTCGGCTACCTGGAGCAGTGACGAGCGGGTGATACCCGGCAGCAGCGAGCCGGTGAGCTCGGGGGTCACGATGCGTGCGGAATCGCCAGAGCCGTACACGAAGTACAGGTTCATGCCGCCCATCTCCTCGATCCAGGCATGCTCGGTGGCATCGAGCCACACGACCTGATCGCAGCCGTGGTGGGCAGCCTCGGCCTGGGCGATGAGCGACGCCGCATAGTTGCCCGCGCACTTGGCCTCGCCCGTACCGCCCTTCGCCGCTCGCACGTAGTCGTCGGAGAGCCAGACGCTGACCGGCTTCACTCCACGCGGGAAGTAAGCGCCCGCCGGCGAGGCGATGAGGTAGTAGTCGTACTGGTTCGCGGGCCGCACGCCCAGGCCTACCTCGGTCGCGATCATGAACGGGCGCAGGTACAGCGACTTCTCCTGGCCGGACGGCACCCAGTCGCGCTCCTGGCGCACGAGCGCCTCGACGGAACCTAGGAAGAGTTCCTCGGGAAGCTCGGCCATCGCGAGTCGACGCGCGGAAGCAGCGAAGCGCTCGGCGTTGCGCAACGGGCGGAAGGTCTTCACGCTGCCGTCAGCATGGCGATAGGCCTTCAGCCCCTCGAAAATCGCCTGGCCGTAGTGCATGAAGTTGGTGGCCGGATCCAGGGTGAGCGGCCCATAGGGAATCAGCTCGGCGTCATGCCATCCCTCATCGAGGGTCCAGCGCGCATGGACCATGTTGTCGGTGAAGTAACGACCGAAACCGGGGTCAGCCA
>JACCDO010443040.1_pt1 | contig 15768 bp, 19 predicted proteins | sample 7446101 | NCBI WGS metagenome assembly JACCDO01 (sample SAMN15323440, study PRJNA562643) | freshwater metagenome | isolation source: river surface water | place: USA:Blue River Watershed | collected 2017-08-16
CAGATGTAGACATCGTTGTGACTCCTGTTGGTGGTGGTGGATTATTATCAGGCACTTGTTTAGGCGCGCACTATTTTAAACCAGGATTAAAAGTATATGCTGGTGAACCAGAAGGCGCCGCAGATGCAGTGTTGAGTCTTAAATCTGGTAAAGTAGAAAAAGCACCCTTTGTGAATACCATTGCAGATGGATTATTGACAACATTAAGTGAGCGCACACTTGAAATTATTCAAGCACATGTTGCTGATATATTGTTGGTTTCAGAAGAAGAAATAAAAGCCGCTTTGAGATTGGTCTATGAAAGAATGAAAATCATCATAGAGCCTAGTTGTGCAGTTCCCTTGGCTGCTGTATTAAAAAATGCAGCATTGTTTAAAGGGAAAAAAGTGGGTATTATTCTAACAGGAGGTAATGTAGACTTGAGTAAATTTAAAGATTGGTTTTAGTGAACTAGCTTTTAAATTACAAATTAAGCGCTTTAAAAAAATAAGCCTCACTCAGTTCTTGCACTTGTCCAGGTTGTATAGATTCAACAGTTAAGTCTTCTATAGACCATCTGACTAAACGAATGCATCGATGATGCACTGTTGCCACCATTTTTCGTACTTGGTGAAATTTACCTTCTGTTAATTCAATGCGTAACCAATCTGATTGTTGGTTTTCGTGTAAAATAATTCCATTATCCCACAAGTTAACCGGTGGCTCAATTAAATTTACATTACAAGGTGCTGTGGTATAAGTAGTAGCATTCGAAGCAGATATCTTAACGCCACTGCGCAATTTTTTTAAAGTGTCTTGACTCACTTTATTTTTTACTTGTACTAAATAGGTTCTCACATGTGGCCGAATCCCTTGAAATAATAATTTTGTCACTTTTTTATTGGTCGTTAATAGTAACAAGCCCTCTGACATTTGATCGAGTCTGCCTATTGCATGCGTGCCTTCGGGAAAATTAAAGTCAATATCTGAAAGTAGTTGCACCTTGTGCGTGCTCACAAATTGAGACACCATATTCATTGGCTTATTCAATAAAAAGTACCGGTCTACATTCATAGCGGCAAATTACTTAATATTGTGTATGGAACAAACGCATAAAGACCCATTACACGGCAAAACACTCGCCTTTATCGTTGAGGAACTAGTGCGTCATTTTGGATGGGAAGATTTAGGACAACATATCCCAATCAACTGCTTTAAAAATGATCCAAGCATTCAATCCAGCTTAAAATTTTTACGCAAAACTCCTTGGGCCAGAAAAAAAGTGGAGGAGCTCTATATTAGAATGGTGAGCTAAGTCGATTAATGAAGACTACATAAAAGACTTTAACTTATCTGAAAGTACATTTGCCGGTTGCACACCTGGTTGTCTCCAAACAATCTCGCCATTTTTGAAAATAGCTAATGTTGGCACACTACTCACTTGAAGCTGCGATGCCAATTGTTGGTTTTTATCAACATCAATTTTAACAATTCTAACCTGATCGCCTAATTGTTTACTCAATTGTTCTAAAATTGGATGCATCATTTTACAAGGGCCACACCAAGTAGCAAAAAAATCTACCAATACTGGTTTATCCCCTTTTATGATTGTGCCGAATGATTCTGTATTTGACATGATAGTTTATTTTATTTCTGTAAATTCTATATCTTTTGTTTTTTGAATAGATCGGTTTCTAGATGTTACACCACAACCAGATTGATAACCACAACCGACTTTATATTTTGCACTTACAAATGAGAATACTGCAAACATCGCACCAAAACCACCCGCAACGATATCCTTAGTTTGAATACCAACAATAATCATTGCTCCACTCATTACCAACCTAAACATCAACACCCAATCTATTTTGTTGAATAATTTTTTCATTTCTTTATTTTATACTACAAAATTAAGTCAAGAAGAAAACTTTATACGTGATAAAAATCACCAACCAAACCCTTCAATTGATTGATATTTGTATCATTATTTAATAAATAAAACGAATTAACATGTTTGGATTTTTTAAAAATTTATTTGGACCAAAAGCAGATTTTAAAGGGTTAGTGGCATCTGGTGCAATGATTATTGACGTAAGATCACCTCAAGAATTTGATGCAGGTCATGTTAAAAATTCTAAAAACATCCCTTTACAAACCATACAAAAAGCCATCCCTGAATTGAAAAAATCTGGCAAAGTAGTGATTACGGTATGTAGAAGTGGGTCAAGAAGTGGTATGGCAAAATCAATTTTAAAATCTGCAGGTATAGAAGTATACAACGGTGGGCCTTGGAATGTATTGAAATCAAAAATTTAAATATCTTAAAATGGTGCTTTCTTTTATAAAAAAATACCAGGGTAGTCTAATTGGTATCATAATAGGTGCAATAGCTGGTTGGTTGTATTGGAATTTTATTGGATGCAGTTCTGGAACTTGTGCGATTACTTCAAAACCATTCAATAGTACCTTATATGGTGCTTTAATGGGTTATTTAGTAGCAGGCATCTTTCAAAAAGATGTTAAATAGCTTTAACAGGTTTAAACCAAAGAATACATTGGTTGTCCTAGTATTTAAATTACACTTTTTGACAACCTAAATTGCCCCATATGCGTTTACAAACCCTTATTACTGCAACCCTTTTTGCTGGTATTTTTTGTATCATAGGTTGTTCTAAAAATGACGAAATCACGATCATTCCAAACACCAATCCTGTCGGAACTACTAATCCTACAACTACAAATATTGATCCCTATGCAGCAATTAAGTTAGCATTTGGCACTAACATTGATCCAACTAATTTAGAAAATTATGCCAATCAAGGTAAGCCTGCTTATATCTTAAAAAATAATTTAGGCAATAATACAATCACTGATAGAACAGCCACTTTAGGAAGGGTATTATTTTATGATAAAAATTTAAGCATCAATAATACCATATCCTGTGCAAGTTGTCATAAACAAAATTTTGCTTTTGGAGATACCGCAATAGTAAGTGTTGGCGTAGAAGGCGGCTTGAGTATACGTCACTCAATGCGTTTAATCAATACAAGATTTGCCAATGAAGCAAAGTTTTTCTGGAATGAAAGAGCAGCTAATTTAAATATTCAAACAACAATGCCTATCGAAGACCATCTTGAAATGGGATTTAGTGGTCAAAATGGAAGAGGCAATTTTGCAACGCTTACAAATAAATTAACCACGATCAATTACTATAAGGAGTTGTTTAAATTTACTTTTGGAGACACAATAGTGACAGAAAATAGAATTCAAACCTCTCTAGCATCATTCATTAATAGCATTCAGTCATTTGATTCAAAATATGATATTGGAAGAGCACAAGTCAACAATGACAACCAACCTTTTCCAAATTTTTCAATACAAGAAAATCAAGGTAAAACACTTTTTACGACTGCACCTGTATTTAATGCAGCAGGGATAAGAACAACTGGGGGCTTAGGATGTAATGCTTGCCATAATGCGCCTGAGTTTGATATTGACCCAAATACTTTAAACAATGGAATTATTGGTATTGCAAATAGTGCCAATGGAATTGATATCACCAATACAAGGGCAGGGACTTTAAGGGATATTACAAATGCTGCCGGAGAAATAAATACACCAATGATGCATACTGGGGTATTAAGAAGTTTAAGAGCAGTCATCAATCATTACAATACCATTAATTTGAATCCTAGGAATACAAATTTAGATCCAAGATTAAGACCAGGTGGAAATGGACAAAACTTAAATGCGACAGAAGCTGAGATTGCAGCAGTGGTTGCCTTTATGCAAACCCTTGGAGGCAATAACGTATATGTAAATAAAAAATGGAGTAACCCTTTCTTAAACTAAAGTATTTAAAGACGCCAACTAAAGCAACACTTCTATTAAAGATTTTTTAGACCATTTTTTTGAAATGGTAATCCAATCAGAAGTATGACTTTTGATGTTGCTCAGAATTTCCCAAGCTTCTAACATTAAACCTTTTTTAAGCTCGGGGTCTTTTTTATCTTTATTGGCTTCAATAATACCAATGATCTCCCCATTTAATAAGTACACTTTTTGATCAATAATTTTACCAATCACTTTTGTGTCATTCCCAAAAAAGCAATCTCCAATTACTAAGCCAATTACTTTTTCTCTTTTTTTATTCAGAATCATCATATTCTGAATGTACGCGACTGTTTCGCTCTCTTGGTTTAAGATTTTGTACATGTTTAGCTATTTTGGGTTTGTTTGATTAATTGAGCTACAATATCCTTCGTGGAATGGGTTAATTCTAATTTGACCGGAGAGGCGTGTTTCATCCAATCGATAAATATAGTGTTAAAGTCATGGTCTATCTTTAATAATACTTTTACGCCTAAATCAGATAAAGCAGCTGCATTCGATAATTGCTCATAATGCTTTGCAATTGGTATACTTAACACTTTCTTATTCATATACATTGCTTCTGCTGGTGTTTCAAAACCGCCGCCAGTAATAACCGCATGTGACCTAATCATACTTTTTGTAAAGCCACTATTACTGATAGGGAAGTATATAATATTTTTATTATTTCTTATGGATGTGACTTCGGCACTAAACACTTCAAAATGATACTTTGATTGTGCTAACAAATAGGGCTCCAAATAAGTAATAGAATAATGAGGCAAGTAAACCGATATATGTCCATCATCTGTTGGAGTTGCATCAATGATTTCTTGTTTGATAATTGGATTAAACACTGCATCATCGTAAGCTTTAAAATGTAAGCCAAGGTAATGTGTGCTTTTTACAAAATGCTTTAAAATAAATTCTCCAAAAAAATTATTCGTTTTTGCTCTTGGTGTTTTATTGCTTTGGAAACTAGCTTGATGCCCAAATTGCACACTCTTTTTGTTTCTAAATAAACAAGCTAAAGAAGTTACAAAATCAAAATCGTTAATTACTAAGTCATACTTATTGACAGGTAATTTATAGGCATCTACAAAAATCTTAAAAGAAAATGATCTAATAATTTTTAAATAATCTAAGCCCCCAGTCGCTTTATAGAAAAGGCTAATCCCTTTACTTCTCCCAACAACTGGTAAATCTGTTTTTAGATCGGCGTTGGATCCGCTTATGTAGAAGTCAATATTGCCATAAGACCTTAAAAAAGGATAGAGCTGAATGGCTCTACTAATATGACCATTCCCAGTACCTTGAACTGCGTATAATATATTCATTAAATAGAAACTTGGAATGCGACTTCGTTTGTTAAAACAGTTAATTCCTCTTGCAAGTGAACCACCTTAATTCGTTTTCTAGAATCAATATGTTCGAATTGTTTTGGATCATATTGATACAAAGTCCAACCTTTTTCTGCATATTCTAAGGCGGTTAAATTTTCGATCCAATCCCCACTATTTAAATAAGTTACCGAACCTTTATCATTGCTAACAACTCTATGCTGTGGCTGATGGATATGTCCACAAATCACATATTTATAGCCATTGTCTATTGCTAATTCTGCAGCTGTTTGCTCAAAATTATTAATCCAAGAAACCGCTTTCTTTACACCGTTTTTAACCTGCTTACTTAAACTCATTTTTTCACGCCCAAACAGACTGCATAAAAAATTCACTGAACTATTAATCAAGATTAATAAATCATAGCCATAGCCCCCTAATTTAGCTAATAGCTTAGCCCATCCTTTTGTAGTTCTATCAAATACATCACCATGGAAAACCCAATTTTTTTCACCATTGATTTCAAACACAATTTTATCGGTCAATTGAATATTACCCATTTCAAAATGTCCATACTTTCTCAATGCCTCGTCGTGATTACCAGTAATATAGACCACTCTTGTCCCCTTACTAGCCATGCTAAAAATTTGTTTGATAACAGCCATATGGCTTGCAGGAAAGAACCGTTTATTAAATTGCCAAATATCAATTATATCGCCATTTAATATCAAAGTCTTGGGTTCTATACTTTTAAGATAATTTAAAACTTCTTGCGCCTGACATCCAAAGGTTCCTAAATGGATATCGCTAATTACGCATACATCTAAAGGACGTTTGTTCATTTGGGTTAGTTTGAGTAAAGTAAGCTGATGTATGTTATTAGAATGTTTCCTTATTATTAACTTAATATTAAATCGAATTCAATTTGTTATAAGTAAGTAGTTTAAGATTACATTTACTTACTAATAATCAGGCTATTATGAAACAAAAGCACATTCCAAGAGATATTAGCTGGCTCAGTTTTAATGCTCGTGTATTACAAGAAGCGAATGATAATAGTGTTCCATTACAAGAAAGAATAAGATTCCTAGGTATTTTCTCAAATAATTTAGATGAGTTTTTTAGAGTCCGCGTTGCGACTTTAAAAAGGATGGTTGAGTTTATAGATAAAAAAAAGCGCGTTAATATTGACATCATCGATTCACCACAAGTCATTTTAGACGAGATACAAAGAGTCGTTTTGAGACAACAAAATGAATTCAACCGAATCTGGCAAAATATTTTAAAAGAATTAAAGGCGAATAAAGTACTCATTGTTGACAATAAACAACTCAATGCAGAACAAAAGGAATTTGTAAAAACTTATTTTGATAATGAAGTAAGACATGATATCATCCCATTGATGATTGAAAACCTGCCTCAATTGCCTTATTTAAGAGACAAGAGCTTGTATTTAGCAATTGTTATGGGTAATAAAACGGACGCCTATCAACAAAAATTTGCTTTAATCGAAGTGCCTTCAAGGTCTGTGGGGCGATTCATCATTTTGCCATCTAAAGCCGGATTTACAACCATTATGCTATTAGAAGATTTGATTGAATTTAATTTACCAATTATCTTCTCTCATTTTAAATTCAATCAGTTTGATGCACATGTATTTAAAATTACAAAAGATGCTGAGATTGATTTAGACCAAGAAGTAGGTTTGAATTTTATTGATAAAATTTCAAAGGGGATTAAAAACAGAAGAAAAGGGAAGCCAGTAAGGTTTGTATATGAAAAGGATATGAATCCGGAAATGCTTGAATTCCTAATTAAGAAACTAGGTTTGAACCGAAAAAGTAGCATTATCCCAGGAGGTCATATTCATAATTTCAGACATTTTATGGATTTTCCAAATGTCATAAAAGAGCCGAATTACAACAGACCTAGGCCATTTATACACCCTGCGTTTAAGAAAAAAATGATGGTTTTTGATTTGATCATGCAAAAGGATATCATGTTGCATTTCCCTTACCACGCCTACGATCCTGTGATAGATATGCTTCGTGAAGCCGCAATGGATGATACAGTAATCTCTATAAAAATCACCGCCTACCGTTTAGCATCAAATTCAAAAGTGATCAATGCATTGATCAATGCTGCTAGAAATGGCAAGAAGGTGACAGTGTTTTTAGAATTAAAAGCAAGATTTGATGAAGAGGCAAATTTAGAGTGGAAAACCATTATGGAGGAAGAAGGTATTACCGTACTTGTAGGTATACCGAATATGAAAGTGCATGCAAAGCTTTGTGTGATTCAGAAAAGGGTAAAAAATAAGCTAGTACAGTATGGATTCATAAGCACAGGTAATTTAAACGAGAAAACTGCCAAAATTTATGCAGACCATTGTTTGATGACCAACAATGTGACTTTAATGAACGAAGCAAACAGAATCTTTAACTATTTAGGAAATTGGGAGCAAGGTGATAAGCCAATTGTTAAAATGAGAAATTTATTGATATCGCCAATCAATATGCGTTCTGCATTTATGGATTTGATTGAAAAAGAAATTCAAATTGCAAAAAAAGGTTATGTGGCTTCTATTACTGTCAAATTAAATTCATTGACGGATACTATTTTATTAGATGCTTTATATAAAGCAGTGAAAGCTGGTGTAAAAGTAAATTTAATCATTAGAGGGATTCTAACACTCAAGCGTACAAATGAAAAAAATGCGGGTAAAATAAACGCCATAAGTATTGTAGACCAGTATTTAGAACATGCCAGGGTAATTATTTTTAACAATAAAGGCAACCAAAAAGTATTTATCTCTAGCGCCGACTGGATGGTCAGAAATTTGGACCATAGAATCGAAGTTGCTGTCCCAATAAATGACCCAGTCATTAAAAAAGAATTAATTGACATCATTCATATTCAATTAAAAGACAATCAAAAAGCAAGGATCTTGGATGGCGAATTAAGCAATAAATATGTACCTTCGGCCAAAGCAACTTCTTTTAAATCTCAGGAGGAGACTTACAAATTTTTAAAAGGTAAAAGATAAAATAAATTGATTTTAGCAGCAATTGATATAGGCAGTAACGCTGCAAGGTTACTAATATCTGAAGTCGTTAAGAATGATAAAGAAATAGAGTTTAATAAATTAAATCTAATTCGCATTCCACTTAGACTGGGCTTTGATGTATTTGAAAAAGGCTCTATAGGATTTAAGAAAAAAAAGATGCTCATAAATACCATTAATGCATTTAGCGCCTTAATGAAAGTATATGAAGTGGACCATTATATTGCTTGCGCAACGAGTGCTATGAGGGACGCTAGCAATTCAAAGGAAATTATCAAAGAAATTAAAGCAGATACAGGTATAAAAGTGGAAGTGATATCTGGTGATTTAGAAGCTGAGATCATTTATGAAAACCACATTGCAGAACTATTAGATGCCACTAAAAGCTATTTATACATTGACGTAGGGGGTGGAAGTACAGAAGTAACCCTATTTCATAAGTCTGCAGTCGCTTTTCAAAAATCTTTCAATATCGGAACTGTTCGTCTATTGACCAATAAAGTGGAAGATGCAACATGGGAAGATCTAAAGCAAACATTAAAAGAGATTGGAAGAACCTACCCTAAATTGGTAGCCATTGGGTCTGGAGGAAATATTAATAAAATATACTCCATGATCAATTCAAAAAATATAAAAAGTATTCCTATAGAAGTGATTAGGGAGTTCTTAAGAGTACTGGAACCAATGACAGTGGATGAAAGAATGCACACTTATCTTTTAAAGAGAGACAGGGCAGATGTGATTGTTCCTGCATTACGTATTTATGCAAACACCATGAAATGGGCCAATATTGATGAAATATATGTACCTAAAATTGGATTGGCGGATGGTTTAATCAATCACCTGTACGAACAAGTGAAATAATTTTGCTACAGAATAATTTATAGTAATAAGTTAAATGAAGTGTGTAACTATAAAGATTTAAATGATTGGATCATCTCAATCGCAGTAACTGCAAACTCTTGACCTTTATTCATCTTATCAATAGCAGCACGCTCATAAGCTAAAGCTTCATTCTGAGTGGTTAAAATTCCAAAGATTACCGGTGTTGTTTTTGTTGCTGCAATAGTTGCAAAGCCTTGAGTCACATATTGACAAACATATTCATAGTGATCCGTGTCGCCTTTAATAATCGCACCAATCACCACCACGCAATCGTATTGCTTGGTCTCAATAATTCGATTAGCAAACACCACCGTTTCAACTGCACCAGCACATTCAAAGACTTTATAAGCTTCATTTTTTGCATCTAATTCGTCTGTGCACCCAGCTAATAATAAATCTGTGATATGGGCATTAAAATTTGCTTTGATAATGGCGATCATACTATAAGGTAATTTTATGATTGGCAATACTTGCCTTGTCTTGTAAATATTTTTTATTCTGTTCTGTCACAAATGGTGGAACAATTATTTGTTCAAATTGAAAACCTGCTTTTTGAATGGCAGCAATTTTATCTGGATTGTTGGTGATAAAAGAAAAATCATTAACAGCTAAATGCTTCAAGATTGCAATCGCATCAAGATAATTTCTATCATCCTCCGGAAGTCCTAAACTCAAATTTGCTTGAAAAGTATTTTCTCCGCCGTCTTGTAAAGCATAAGCTGCAATTTTTTGACCAATACCAATGCCCCTGCCTTCATGTCCTTTTAAATAAATTAAGTACCCGTGTTTATTTTTAGCAATCTGCTCTAAAGCATTATTTAATTGGGCTTTACAATCACAACGCACACTTCCAAAAACATCACCAGTTAAACATTCACTATGAAAACGCACTATTGGTTTATTGGGTTTTTCACTATCCATTGACAACACAACATGTGATTCATTCGTGTTACTATTTTGAAATACCATTGATTTAAATAACCCAAATTCAGTTGGTAGTTGCGCTTCTGAAATAAGCGCTATACTTTCCTCAGAATTATCAGTTGATTGATGCTGATCAATATCTTGTATGACTGCTTTTATAATTAAATCTTTCGCAAAAGTTTTTCTATACTCAATCAACTGCTCAATACTGATCATTTTTAGTTGATGTGTTTTTGCAAAATCAACTAAACCATTTCTTCTTAGCATATCTCCTTCCTCGTCCATGATTTCACAAATAATAGCAGCAGGTGCCAAATCTGTTAGTAAACATAAATCAACACCGGCTTCGGTATGGCCTTTTCTTACCAACAATCCACCCTCTTTTGCTACCACCGGAAATAAGTGACCAGGTTTGATAAAATCAGATGGTTTTGCAGAAGGATTAACCACTTGACGCGCTGTAATAGCTCTTTCTTTTGCAGAGATACCTGTGGTGATACCCAATGCAGGGATTGCATCTATAGAATCATAAAATGCAGTATGAAAAGGATCGGCATGATTTGTATGAACTGGATTTATGCCAATTTGTTTTGCAATGGTTTGATGCATGGCAATGCAGACTAAGCCTCTGGCATATTTTGCGCAAAAATTAATTTTATCTTGCGTTGCAAAACTTGCTGGGAAAACAATATCCCCTTCGTTTTCTCTGTCTTCGTCATCTACCAATATAATTGGTTCCCCTAATTTAAAAGCATTTAAAGCTTCCTGCACAGTATCAAACATTACACATTTCTTTTTAGAAGTAACTGTTCTGTATATTTTGCTAAAATATCAAATTCAATATTGACAATACTTTCAACCGAAAGTTGATTGATATTGGTCTTGTCTAGTGTGGTTGGAATAATACAAAGATCAATCAGCTGACCACGCACCTCATTGATTGTTAGGCTTACTCCATTAATCGCAATAGACCCTTTATAAACAATATATTTTACAAATTGTTCAGGCACTTGAATGGTTAAAAACCAAGCTGTAGGGGTGATCTTGATTTCAGTGACTTTAGCAGTCGTATCCACATGACCTAATACATAATGACCTCCTAAGTAGCCGTTTGGTTGCATTGGTAATTCAGTATTCACAATATTCCCAACCTTATAGTTTCTGATTATTGTTTTTGCAATCGATTCTGTAGAAACAAAAAAATACATATTATCCTGCTCTACTTTGGTCACCGTAAGACAAGCGCCATCAATCGCCACACTATCACCTAATTGAACAATGGCAGCAAAATTTGGCATACTTATAGCTAGTTCCCACCCATCTTCGGCTGGACTAATTGACTGTATATTCCCTTTCTGAACAATACCTGTAAACATATGCGATGGTTTGAGTAATTTTGAACCGCAAAGATAAACCAATGAACAAGAAAGAGGCTATAGATTACTGTATTAATTTAGCTAAAAATGCCATTGAAAACGAAATTAGGCCCAATCCATTTGTAGGTGCTGTTATTTTAGATCAATCAGGTCGGATAATTGGAGAAGGATACCATCAAAAATTAGGAGGACCACACGCCGAAGTCTTTGCAATTGAGCAAGCACTGCAAAAAACAACAGACCTTAGTCAATGCTGCTTGTACGTTAGCTTAGAGCCCTGTTCGCATTTTGGGAAAACACCACCTTGTGTAGATTTAATTATTCAACATAAAATAAAAAAAGTAGTGATAGGCAGTTTGGACCCTAATCCAAAAGTGGCAAGCCTTGAAAAATTAATGGCAGCTGGTATTGAAGTTGAAGTAATCAATGAGCCATTAGCAATAACATTAAACAGAAAATTTTTTACACAGCAAATCAAAAATAGACCATACTTTATTTTAAAAACTGCAACCACAATAGACGGTAAAATTGCAGATCGAAATGGCAGTAGTAAATGGATTAGCAATGAACATTCAAGGCAATTTGTACATACTCATTTGCGATCAAATACAGACGCCATTTTGACAAGCTATAAAACAGTTTTGCAAGATGAGGCAAGTTTTACAATCAGAGTTGATGGCAATCCAACAAAAGAAACCAATGTAATTATCATTGATCAATCACTTAGTTTATTAAAAAAAGAATTTGAGGAGCTACCCATTTTTTATAATAGAACAAACACAAAAATTTATTTTATTACAGATAAAAAGGATGCGCAAAGCGATTCAAATACCATTGAGTTTATTCAAGGCGTATTTAATGAAGCTGGTCTAGTTTTTAATTCTATAGTAGCCCAATTATTGGATAAGGGACTCTACTCAATACTGGTTGAAGGTGGTCAAAAATTAAACGCTAGCTTAATTGATCAAAACATGGCAGATGAATTGTACTGGTTTATTGCGCCTTTATTATTGAATGATCAGAATTCAATTTCGATGTTAGGAATAGACAAACCAAATCATCTGGATAATGCTTATCATCTTGAATTAGTTGATGTTCAAAAATTCAAAGAAGATATACTTTTACACTATTTCATTCAATAGCACTTTGATTATCCTAATCATTAAAGTTGCATCGGTATTTCCATCAATAAAATTTCTGCATCCTTCGTCAAAGCTTTCAATTCAAATTGATCAAAGTCAGTAATGCCTAATGCATCTCTTTCGTTTAAAGTTTGCCCCGCAAGTTCAAAGCTGCCGTATAACACAAATGCATACATGCCATTGCCTTCTTTTTTCACATTGTAATTTGTCTTAAAATCAAGATCAAATTTTCCAATATGAAACCAAGCGTCTTGATGAATCCATACACCTGCATCGTCTGGATTCGGAGAAAGTATTTGTTGTAAAGTATTAATTCTATTTGCAGGATCTAATGTAATTTGATCATAACGTGGTGTTACATCCTTTTTATTTGGTATCACCCAAATTTGTAAAAATTTAACTGGCTTATCCTTATTATGGTTCATCTCACTATGTTTAACACCAGTACCAGCACTCATTACTTGAATGTCGCCGTGTTTAATAACAGTTTGATTACCCATACTATCTTGATGCGCTAAATCACCTTCTAATGGAATAGAAATGATTTCCATATTGTCGTGAGGATGTAATCCAAAACCCATACCAGCAGCTACAAAATCATCATTCAATACACGCAATACACCAAAGTGTATTTTTTCTGGATTGTAATAACTAGCAAAGCTAAAACTGTGTTTGCTATGTAACCAACCATGGTTGGCATCGCCTCTTGAATCTGCGGTGTGTAAAACTGTTTGCATAGATAATATTAAAACTTGAATATAAATGAAAGTGATAAAATGAATTATTAATCTTCAAGTTGTCCAAATTTTCCATCATTATAATCATTGAATGCTTGCACTAGTTCATCTCTTGTATTCATCACAAAAGGACCATGCGCAGCAATTGGTTCTCCTATTGGCTCACCACTCGCAACCAATACTTTTGCATCTTCAGTGGCTTCAATGGTAAATGAATCACCTTTTTTATCCATCTCCATAAAATGATCCACCGCTACATGTGCATCTCCATTGACAATAATACTTCCTTCAATTACAATCATAAAAGTATTTTGTGTTTCTGGAAAATTAAAATCCACTTTCATTCCTTTTGCAAGTATTGCATTCTGTAAATGCACTTCTGTAAAAGTTTTCGCTGGACCTTGGTGGTCTTTAAATTTTCCTGCAATCACTTCTACATAACTCTTGCCATCTTCTAAAACCACTTTGGTCATTTGATCATTGGCAATAGCTTGGTATTTTGGCGCTGACATTTTATCCTTGGCAGGCAAATTCACCCATAGTTGCACCATCTGAAATTCACCACCAGTTTTAGCAAAAGATTCAGCATGGTATTCTTTATGAAGTAAACCAGAAGCTGCAGTCATCCATTGCACATCCCCTTCGTTGATGATGCCCGAATTTCCAAAACTATCATGGTGTGCTACTTGACCTTTATAAGCTATGGTCACCGTTTCAAAACCTCTATGAGGATGCACGCCTACTCCTTTAGGACTAGGTGCTGGTGGAAAAACAAATTTTGATCCATAATCTAACATAATGAAAGGATCCATTCTTTGCATCGATAAGGCCGGGAATGAAGGGATGAAATTATGAACTCTAAACCCATCTCCCACCATATGTGGTGCAGGAGGGGCGTATATTTTTGCAATGTTTTTCATTTTTCAATGTTTGAACATCAAAATTAAGCATTTTCTAGGATAAAAACCAAGGCGCCGGTAATAAATCCAATCAAGGCAATCCAACTAATATTTTTAAGATACCAAAAGAAGTCAATTTTTTCAATCCCCATTACTGCCACCCCAGCTGCAGAGCCAATGATTAAAACCGACCCCCCTGTTCCAGCGGTATAGGCTAAAAATTCCCAAAAATAATGGTCTGTAGGATACATGTCCAAGCTATACATGCTTTGCAGAGCGGCTACCATTGGCACATTATCCACTACGGAGGATAGAAGACCAATGACTATGGCAATGATTTTGATATCACTAAACTCATGATCAAAAAAAGCTGCAAGTCTTGTAAGCAAACCAACTTGTTCTAAAGCAGCAATACTCATTAGAATACCTAAGAAAAATAAAATACTCGGTGTATCAATTTTCCTGAGTGCATGACTTACTGATAAACTACCTTTTTCGTCCGAGACTTTCTTATGATGCATGAGCTCTGTTAATACCCACATAATTCCTAAACTTAATAACATGCCCATGTAGGGTGGAAGTGATGTGATAACTTTAAAAAATGGTACAAATAACAAACAACTTACCCCAATAAAGAAAACTAAGTTTCGATCAAAAGATGATGAAATTACATTTTGATTGATTGGCACTTCATCTACCAATAAGATATTCCCTTTGATTCTATAGTTAATGATTAAAGTAGGTATAACCATACAAGTTAAACTTGCTAAAAATGTTTCTTTAATGATATTCAATGGTGTCATTTGATGTCCTATCCAAAGCATGGTTGTTGTTACATCACCAATGGGACTCCAAGCTCCACCTGCATTTGAGGAGATGATCACTAAACCTAGCAAATGCCATTTGACCGTTTTGTCTTTTACTAATTTATTGATAATAGACATCATCACAATGGTACTTGTTAAATTATCAAGCACAGCAGAAAGGAAAAATGTAACAAGTGCAATGGTCCAAACAAATTTTGTCTTATTGGTGGTTTTTATTTTTTCTGTGATATTTTGAAACCCATCATGTGCATCAATAAGCTCAACAATCGTCATGGCACCTAAAAGAAAAAATACAATTTCAGCCACGCCAGTTAAATGATGTCCAATTGCATTTAATGCTGCATCCTTATTAGCAGGATTCATTACTAAAATAGTCCAACAAAGCACCGCTGTAATCAATGCTATAGCTGCTTTGTTAATATGGATAGCATGTTCTAAAGTGATTAAAAGATATCCAAGAATAAATGTAACTAACAATAATAGGACCATAAATAGGGTATTTAAACAGGCCATAATATTTATAAAAAATATAAATATTAACTATAAACAAAACCATATTGATATGCTTATGTCAGGCTGTGTAAATTAACCAAATATGGCTAATTTTGCATTAATTATAGCAAAAACATAGAAAAGGTCCCCTTTTCCGGGATGCACTGAAACAAATGGAAAAAATAAACATATCGAGATCACTTTATAAACTTTTCCGTCTATTAAGACTA
>JACCDO010287588.1_pt1 | contig 15766 bp, 10 predicted proteins | sample 7446101 | NCBI WGS metagenome assembly JACCDO01 (sample SAMN15323440, study PRJNA562643) | freshwater metagenome | isolation source: river surface water | place: USA:Blue River Watershed | collected 2017-08-16
CATTTTGAACTGTAAAAAAGTAAATTCATATCATTACTCATTTGTTAGTTTATTTATAAATATAAATTATAATTTTTTATTTATTTAAGCGAATTATAAATTTAATTTTATTATTGATAAATTATAAATAATTATAAATATTTGTAATTAGTTTTATGATGTAATTATTTTATTAAAAAATTTGATTTAATAATAATATACTTATTATTATATATATAAAAAACATGAGTGATATTAATGTTAAAGAAATTGAATATTCGGTTGATAAATATGATACTAGTTTTTTAAAACTTGAATTATATGGTAAGGGTGTTTCATATCAAATTATTAATGCTATCAGAAAAGTATGTATGAATCAAATTCCTATTTATGCTTTTCATCCTTCTAAAATCAATATCACAAGAAATAATTCAGTATTCGATAATTCATATATGAGAGAAAGACTCAGTCAAATACCAATTAATAAATTTAATCATAATGTTAAATTACTAAATACAAAATATTATAAAGATGTTAATTTCGCAGATGCTAAAAGAATTAGACATCAAGATGATGATAATGAAATTGAAATTTTTATTAAAGCCAAAAATGATGGACCTAATAAAATACTTAATATAAGTACTAATGATATTAAACTAACAATAAATAATGAAGTAAATCCAAATGAAAAAATGTATTCAAAAGACTATCCTATTCTTATTATTCAGTTAAGACAAGATGAAGAATTTGAATGTTCAATGAAAGGTGTTCTAGCAATAGGAGAATATGATTCTATTTTTGATGCATCTAATACATATTATGAAGAAATTGAAGATGATAAATATTATTTAATGATTGAATCTTCAGGACAATTTACTGAATACGAAATTCTTGATAGAGGATGTGATATAATTCTTGAAAAACTTAATGTTATCAGAGAAAATGTTGTACAAAATCAATATCAAATTGTTATTACAGAAAATAATGCAATGATTCTAGAAATTATTAATGAAGATTATACATGTGGTGGTCCAATTAATTATTTCTTACAAAATATGGAAGAAGTTGTATTCTCTGGTATTAATAATCCTGATTACATGCAAAAAAATGTAATAATTAAATTTAAAGTTAAAGATTCACATACTCCAATTGATGTTTTTAATAAAGCTATTGATGAAACAGAAAAATTATTTAAGAAGTTAAAAGAAAAATTTATGGAATTAAGTAAAGGTGTAAAATCATCACCAAAATCTGAAGAAAAAACTAATATAAAAAAAAAATCAAAATAAAAAATTAATTATATTCTCAAAATTTGATATAACCAAGTTCAATGTCTTATAATTAAATTTATATAACTAAATAAATGTTTTTTTATAAAATTTTATTATCAATATAATATATTATATTGATAAATGTACATATCTGAAATTGATGAAATATTAAATGAAACCATTAATAATTTCATGGGAACATGGATTCTAGAATCAAAAGTTCCCGAATTATTAGAATTTAAAAAACTTATTAAAGAACCTAATTTTGTTAAATTTCAAAAAGAAATTAACAATATTCTAGAATTTGGAAAATCTCTTATTGATGAAAGAAAAATTAATAAACTTGTTTCAAAAAAACAAAATATTATACTAATTAATAATTTAATTTCGAAATATATTGCTTATTATTTATTTATACTCATTGGTATTAATTATAATTCTAAAACTGAAATTTTCAATAATAATCTTGTTGAATTCAGTAGAAATCAAGTTAACTTTACTGTTAAAATTGATAATTTTTTCAACTCTGAATCAAACTCTAATATTATAAAAGTTGTTGGCATTGTAAAAGAATTTCTTGATTATATGAATAAACTAACAAATAATAAAAATAAAGATACTAATTTACTTGAAAATTATTCTTATTCTATGAAAGAATTTGTTCAAGCACTTGGTGAAGAAAATATTAAAAAAAATATTGCTCCTGTTCTTTCTCAAGAAAAAAATAAAGTGATAGTTGATCATAATATTGTACAGTTGATGATTCAACTTGTTTTATATAAAGAAAGAGAAAAACATGAAACCTTTGAATTAATTGAATCTGCTGAAACTTCGTCTGGTGATTTTATATTTATTGATGTTGTTGTTCCTCGTAGTGATTTTATTGATTTTAGAGCAATCGAAAGTATATTATCTCCAAGTCAATTAAAAACTAATCTGCCAGAAATTATATACAAGGAAATTAATGAAGACTATTCTGATGATCTAAATGAAAAGAGAAAATATTTCTCAGACCATGATATTAAAATTCAGAAATTACTTGATACACATATTATTATTCCTATTGTAGATGATTTCTTATTATATCATAAAGATAATGAAAAATATGAACAAGCTGATAAATTAGAATCACCCAAAAAAAAGGATGAAACTAAAATTAAATATATAATTAATAAGATAAATTCAGCATCTGATTATTATAAAAATCCTGAAGAAATTAAAAAGAAATATTATTATTTACCCTTACAAGAACAAAATGCAGTTTTAGTTAATACTTATGAAGATGTAAAAATTCTTCATAAAATGAAAAATATTATTAGTAAAAGTGATGAAAATATAGATTTTATTAATGATTTAATTTCTTATAAAATCTATCCATACATATCTTTTAAAGATTTTAAACACAATGGATTTGTTTTTTCAAGTGATAAAACAATTAGTGCTATACGTAATGTATCATTAAATTATATTAATAAAAAAAAATATGACACTTTACAAACAAGAGTTGTTTCAGATAATATGCTTGTTAATATAGTTGGTTTTGCAATTATCAATAAATCAGAGACAGAATTAAATTGTCTAAACTTAAATACTTTTATTGATATTACAAAAAACACTAATGAACCTTTAAGTGCTATCAAAACTCTTATGAATCATAAACTTAAAACTAAAATTCTTAATAACAAAGAATTAATTGAAACTGATGAATTAAATAATAATTATTTCTGGCTATTTGATTTATCTAAACAAAAATATTCTATTCCACATTACGATATTTCAGATTCTATGCCTAAAAATGAAGTTATCAAGATTGTCACATCTTATTTATATGATTATATGATTGAATCAATCATCAATATCATTAAAGATAAATTCAAAAATTCTCATCCAAAATTAATTAGTGACTATATTGATATCATATCTGATTATAAACAAACTTATCCAGATATTCTTAACCCACAACATTCTAAAGAATTAAATGAACTCGAATATCTTGTTTATTATGTTAAATCTATAAAAGCTACTGATACTTACGATTATAATGAAGATGAATTTCCTGGATTATATGGAACTATTAGAAAATTACCAAGTGCACCACCTAAAAAATATCCAAAAATTCCTGTTTTAATGGTCACTCCTGATTTTAAATCAAAAGATTTATCTGAGGAAACTAAATATGGATCTAAAGAAGATCAAATCGAACAATCTGATTATAATGCTACTGAAACTAAATATGTTAATGCAATTTGCCAACACACTATTTCTTGGGATAAACTAAATGAATTAAAAAGAGAAACTGATTCAAAATATTCTACTCTTGTATATGAGTTTATTCAACAATATGTTGATGTTAGTGCTGATCAAGACTATATTTGTAAAAGTTGTAAATCTTCTATAAATATTAAAAAATACATTCAAGATGGTCAATTTGATAATACTACCCAAAATTTTGTTTCATTTAGTATACAAATGGATGTTAATATTGAAGATCTACCCGAATATGAAAAATATAAAACTTCTATTAGAAATATTGAAAAAATTATTGAACGTCTTGCATCTATATTCAATTTACAAGCATTGAAAGGTAGTTTATATATGACAAGAGTTAATAGAAGAAATATTGTTAAAGATACTATAGATATTGCTACTGCACATAATACCTATTTGAGAAAAAATTACTTACCAAAAAGAGAAAACTTAATAAAAAATTATGGTATCAACAAAAATTTAAGTAATTTCTTCATTTTTGAACTTGACAATAATATATTTGTTTATTCTAGTAAAGATAAAGATTATTATAAAATGATAAAATATAATAATATGCTTACATATGTACTTGTTTTATTAATATTGGAAATTAATGATTCTCAAATTTTAGCACTCACAAATGATAAACATTGTAGTTATTATATTTATAAAAAAATAGGATTTGGTCTTTTCGAAAATCTTAAAATTATTTCAAATAAATCTGGAGATCTTGTTCCAATTAAAGATTTTCCAGTATTATGTTATATTATTTATTTAACAAGTTGTCTTATGACTAAATATAATATTTGGGTAGATATTATTACCAATGAACCAAAATCTACTGATAAAAATAAATTTAGTTCACAAAAAGTTCTTTTGCAAAAAAGTATTATTAATACATTTGTTGAAATTTTAAATACTATGCTAACTGTTGATGTTGAAGAAATGAAGAAAAAGAAAAACTATATTTATGAAATACTTCAAACCAAATATTATTTTAAACAAGAATTATATAAAAGTACAGAGTTAATCAGAAAATTAGATAAAGCCTATTTACAGATTTCTGATATCAAAACTGATAAAAGTATAATGTTGGCATCTAGCAAATTTGATATTCAACCAAGTGATAATATATTTAATAAATTCGAATTTGATGATTTATTCGATAGATTTAGTCGTAAATTTGCATTAAAAAGATATATTAGTAAACACTATAAAAGTGATATAGCACCTATAATTAATGTTTCTAATCTAACAAATTGTGTTAGTGGTGGATTTCATGATTTTAAATTAAAAGACAAAGTAATTACATGCACAAAATGTAATGAAGAAGCGGATCCTTATAAACTAATTCCAGATAGCACAAAAGTTTTGTATCAAAGAGAAATTATTATGTATTTGAGAAAATTAGCAACAAAATATTGTATAAATGGTCAGGTTCATAAGTTTATTTATAATTCTGAAAAAGATATTAGTGTTTGCTCAAATTGTAAATATATAATGGGAACACCAGTTGGTTATGGTGATAAAGAATTATTTAATATGTATTATAAAATAGAAGAAGACAAGAAAGAAAGAAACTTAATATTTGAAGAATATATTGGAAAACTTAAAATAGAAAATCAAAATGAAATTAATAAAATTAAAAAGATCTTTGACAAAATTATGTATAAATATCAAAAGAATGATAATGATATAACCAAATCTATTAACAATCTGTTAGATTCTATCCAGAAATTACTTGGTATGGATATTGTTATAGGAAATAAAGTCTATAATTTACATAGCAATGTTTATATTATAGATCATGATTTTAATGGTGTTAAATTAGAAAGCCCTATTCAAGTTTATGAAAAAGAAAATAAATTTAGAATTATTGAAAATCATCCCCACTACAAAAGATCAGTTATAGTTTATACTATGCAAAAAAATACTAAATATGAACTATTTTATGATTTACAAGAAAAATATTTGTTAGGATATCGTGAAGTTAACAAAGAATATAATGATATTGATACTAAATCTATATTTGTAAAACTTGAAGTTAACTATTCTATCAAAAATATTTTATTATTATTTGGTTTAACAAGACAACAAGTTAATATTAGAGACTTCTATCCAGAAATTTTTGGAATGACTCAAGATGAATATAATTCAAAATTCAAAGAAAATAAAAAATATAAAATGTCTGATTTTGTAGACAAAGTTTGTGCTAGAAGATTTTATCTAGTTAAAAAACTTGGTTATGAACTTAATAAATATATTAACAGATTTAAATATAATTATAACGTCATATTAATTACTACTGAATATATTAATCCAAATACTGAACAAACAAATGTTGTATTTGAACCATCCAATAATCCTATGGATATGTTGTATACTAAATATCAAAAAAAGTTAGATTCAGAAATTATTACTGAATCTACTAGTGATAAAAATGTTGTACACGTATTTTTGAAATATATGAATGATATATTAACATACTTCCCTTTCAATTTTAAAGTTGGAAAAAATGATGAATTAAAGTTCTCTGAAACTATTGATGATCATTACATTATCAAAAATGATAATACAACTAATATGATTTTAAATTATATACTTGTTGAAATTGATAGAATCATAAATTATAATACTAATAAAACTGTTAAAACAAATGTTATTCATTTTATTATTGATTTTATAGTAACAATGTTTAATCAATATAACAAAGAAATAACATTATTTAATAAATCAACTAATCAATTTAATCAAATATTATATACATCTGAATTTTATCTTGAAACTCAAAGTGGTGATATGATGGTTGATGCTATCGATTATTATTCTAACCAACACACTCTTACTCAAGTTAATGAAATGGATGATGAACAAAGAACTAAAGTTATTGATGAAATGGAAGATGATGTAGAAGAAGCAGAAGCTTTAGATATTGGAGATGAAATTCTTGATGAAGAAGGAAGATTTGATATATATTCAAATTATAATTTTATTGATAATATTAAAGAATTTATTTCTGAAGGTATTTTACCACCTGGTGATTATTATTGATAATTATTTCTTTTTTTCAAATATTTTTGTCATATAAAAATTTACATACAAACAAATTATATATTAGAATATAATTTATTTTGTTTAGTTTTTATTATTAAACTATAAAAATAATATATATTTATAAATTATAATAAACATGTTAAGAACAATATTAATTATCCTTATTATCATTGTTATTTTTAAAATATATACAACATATAACGAAAATAATCAACCAAAAATTAAGGAACATTTTGATTACAATATTAATAATCCTTTTGTTTCTGGTCTTAGTCAAGCTCAATTAGGAGCTAATGTTCCAGATCAAGGTTCTATACTTGATCCTAATACTCTACCCGCATTATCATCAAATAATGTAATAAGTGCTAAACAACTTGAAACTCTTAAAAATAAAAAACTCGATAACTCATCAAGAATTAATCAAAATATTAATTTAATCGATCAAATGCTTAAATCTAAGAAAAAAGCATCTAAACATAAAGTTAAACAACCTAAATCATCTGATAAATTATATATACCTTGTAAAAAACTTAACAAATTTTTTGTTCAATCTCAATGGAATGATTCTTATAGAGATACATTAACAGCTTTTAACACAATCTGTCCTGATCAAAAATCATTTTTCAATTTACAAGTTTTACCTGTTACTTCTACAATATATGATTTAGGATCTAAAACTCCTCCACCTTTTGAATTTATTAAATTAACTACCCAATTTATTAATAACCTTAACGAAACTGTTAAAAAACTTCCTGAATCAGTTGAAGTCGTTAACAATTGGAATAATTATTTACCTTTAACATCTCAAACTGCTAAATATGTTCAGGATAAAGGTATTAATAAATTTTATAAAGAAATTGGAGTAAATTATAATTTATATGCAGATACTCCTCCAAATGCACCAGTAGAATTAATTCAATATACAGCAATGACTAGAGAATTTACTGAAGCTCAAACTAAATATATTGTTTCATTTGTTATCAAAAAAATACTTAAATCAGTTGATGATCAACTCAAAATTACTGTTCATTTTGTAACTAAAAATGATCCTGAAGAATCCGTTAATATGTTTGGAAAACATTTTGAACCTTCACAAAAAATTAATAGTTTACAACAAGTAGCTATCGAATTTATTTTTGTAGATGGTTTCTATACTAACGAATTTGATTATGATTATGATTGTGCAGCTCAACCATCTAAGGAATTCTCAAATATTGATGGTGATGATCAATATTATTCTTTTGATGCTCTTGGTACATCTCATTTAACTTCTGAACACGAAATTATAAAGGAATTCAATAAAAAATTAAGAGAACATGAATTAGAAATGAATAACTTTAATATAAATATTCCTTATCCAATTTACGCTAATGAAAAGAAAGCTCAAGAAAATCCTCCAATTTTTCCAACATCCCTTTATTAAATAAAAAATTTGATTTTTATTTCTGATAATATAACTTAATTATTACTTATTATTATTATATATAGATTATATTAGTCTATATATCAAGTTTATGAATATTGAAAATATTAATTATAATCAACTAGAAAGTATTTGTATATATAACAAATATTATGACAATTTACAAAATTATGAATATCATAAAGAAGAAAATAACTTGAATCAAGAACCTATTGATAATGATAATCAACAAAATATGGTTTGCTCAATTAATAACAAATTTATAATTTTATCATCTTTTATTGATGATCTATATTATTTATTTGGATATTGTAAAATATTTTATAATTTTACAAATCAATTAAAAATTTTAATTTCTAGATTTTTTAATAAATTATTTCTTAATTTATATTTTATTCTTCCAAAAATTAAAAAAACTAAATCTGATTTAGATACAAATATTAATATAAAAGTTGAAAAAATAACAATTAAAAATTTTTATGGAAAATTAAATGTAAATTCAAACCATGAGGAATTTCAACCACTTATTGAAAAAAATTATAACCATAGTTTTAATCAACTAGAAGAAATTAAAGTTATAAGTGAAAGTTCTAATTTAAATAATAATATTAATATCAATATCAATTTAAATTTTAATATTGGTTATAAAAAAAAATCTTCTCCAAATTTACATGATGAATATCTAAATAATTTAGTTGGAGAATTTGGAAAAATAAAATCAGATTACAAATCATTTAATCAATATATTAACTCTAGAGAACAAATATATCTTACCCATGATAAAAGTTGGGGATGGTTTATTGATATTGAATCACAATCTATTTTAATAAAAAAAAATTAAGATCATTAATGCTCTTATTTTTATTCATTTTTATAAAAATATTTAAAGCAGACATTATGTTCTTATTTTTAATCAATTATCTTTTATGTTTCATCTGTCTACGTCACCAGTTATATATAAAAATACTATCTGAAATTATAATTATATTCTCAAAATCAATTACAAATCTTTAATATTCTAAATATTTTTTTTAATAATATTTTCTGATTCAACTTCTTTATATATTTTAAGTGTTCTTGCCGAAGGATCAGATGATTCAGACCATTTAGGTAACCAATAGTAAGGACACAAATGATATTGTTCAGGATAATATTTATCAAACAGTTCATGATAATAAAGAGCTTCTTTGGTATGAGGAACTACAAATCCTTCATATTTTTTCTTGTTAGTTTCAAAATATTCATCTGACATTGTTAAATTAATTTTTTCTTGTATAATTTGATACCATGACTTTGATTCAGCTGAAACACCATCAGAAAAGGCTTCTTTTCTTCTCCATAAAACTGATTTTGGAAGTAAATCTGATTTATCAAATGATTTTCTTAATAAATATTTCTCATATTTACTCGTTTTGCCTTCTACACAGTGTTCTTGAGGCATTTTTAATGGTAAATCTATTCTTGCATATAAATCAACAAAATTATGATCAAGAAAAGGAACTCGAGCTTCAAGTCCATTTGAAGCAATTCCTCTATCTGCTCTCAATACATCAAAATAATGTATGTAATGTAATAATCTTACACACTCAAAATGAAATTGATGAGGGTTAGGTGCACGATGGAAATAAAGATAACCTCCGGTTAATTCGTCAGACCCATCACCAATTAACAGTACTTTGATATCAGTGTTTTCGCTAATCCATCTTGATATTAAATATTGACCTGTTGTTGCTCTAATAGTTGTGATATCAAAAGTTTCTGTAATTTGAATAACTTTTTCGATAGATTTTATCCAAATTGTTTCAGGTATTTCGATATTAGTATGAATTGAACCAATATGTGTCGCAACAATATTAGCAAATCTTACATCTGGTGAATCGGGCATACCAATACTAAATGTTCTTAATTTTTTTCCTCTAATTGCTAATTCTTTTGCAGCAATTGCAGAAACTAAACTAGAATCAAGTCCACCTGAAAGTAAACATCCAATTTCCCTATCAGATTCTAATCTTGCTCTTACAGATTCAGTTAAAGTAGTTCTAATAACTCGATAAACATCGTCTAAATCAGGTTTTAATACCATTGATAAATTACCTACTGCATAATATAATTTATTGTATGATACTAATGGATTATCTGAATTACCAGTCCATAACATCCATGTTCTTGGATCATGAACTTCAACCTTGCCAGGAGTCTTACCATCTAAATTTATCAAAGACTTAACTTCAGAACCAAAAGCGATTGTATATTCATCAATTACAGTATAAAATAATGGTCTAATACCAAATCTATCTCTACCTGTCCATAGATTATAAGTAGTTTGATTAGTTATTGTATTTAATTCAATATCAAATATAGCAAATGCAAATTCCCCATTTAATTTATTAATCATTTTACTTAATCCAATATTTGTATCTGGTGATTTTTCTTTTAAATAAAGAGGTAGTAAAATTTCACAATCTGAATTAGAACTAAATTTGTAACCAATACTTTCATTTATTTTTAAAATTTCTTCATCAGATTTAAACTCTGCAAAATTATAAATTTCACCATTTGCTATTACATAAATAGTTTTAAATATTTTCTCTTTAAAATCATTTTCATAATAATATGAATGTGAAAATGGTTGATCACCTTGTATACTTGTATCCATTATAGCTAAACGATGAAAACCAATACAATAATTTTGATTACTAATATAAATAGACTTATCTGGACCTCTACTTTTAATTTTATTAAATGCATCAAATAGTATTGATTGATTTAATTTAATAGGTTTAGTTGATAAAATACCCCAAATCCCGCACATAATACTATTTTAAATTAACACAAATTTAAATTAAATTTAAATTTAATAATTAAAAAAATAATTAAATATTACATATTTATCACATTAATGATATTCATAATAAAAGCTTCTATATGTATGATATCTCTTCGACCTTTTGATAGCTTATATTCAAATTCAGATGCATAATTAATTATTTGAGACGATTTTTCTTTTTTATTTGGATAATTATCTAATTTTTCCAAAACTATATTTAAAATATCTTTAATTATGATATTTGATGAAATATTTGTTATCATCATTTTATAAATATAATCACGAATTATTTGAATATCACATTTTGTTAAAATTTCATTTATTAAATTTACAAGTGATTTTTGATATCCATTTTGTATTTTTCCACAATATTTGTATAAATCCAGTTTCCAAAGAATATCTTTAAGATTACCATTTGATGTTTCAACTATCCAACTTAATAATGGCAATCCAATATCGATATTTTCCAAAGAACTAATATTAAATGTCCATTGAATTAATTCAGGATTTATTTGTGTAGGAACATGTATACATAAGCATCTGCTTCTTAATGGTTCAATTACTTTTGAAAGAGAATAACACCACATTATAAATCTACATGTTTTTGAATATTTTTCAATTGTTCTTCTTAGTGAAGTTTGTGCATAATAAGATAAATTATCCAGGTTGTTAATTTGAACCATTTTAAAATTTCTACTTTTTTCAAATATACATAAGGGATATCTTCGTGCATATTCTTTAACAATGTCTTGAATTAAATATCTATCAAAATTATTATTATTTGGTTCTATTATAATATGATGATCACTTTGTTTAACTATAACTTCGTTTTCGATATTTCCAGAACTTATTACTGTGTATTTTGAATCATCAAGTTTATAAATTGATTTATCAAATATCATTTCTAAAAACAAATTTATCATTGTTTTTTTTCCAGATCCAGGATTCCCATAAAAAATAATATGAGGCATTCCATCATCTTTACTTATTTTCTCGAGTTTTCTAAATATATCTTTATGAAAATAACATTTTGAAGGTAATGCATCTTTCCACGAGTCATTTGTTTGTTTTTCTTGAGTTATTTTTTGATAATATTCAGTTGCTTCATCAAAAATATCTGATACATTTTTAGGTATATATTTATCAACAAGAAAATTTATATTATGTTTAAGTGCTGCCTGATTAATGTCATCAGGTTCCAATTTATCATTATTTAATTCCATTTTCTATATAAGATATAATATATTCTATTATTTATTCATTTTTTATTAATTTCTGCTTAAAATCTAAATTCAAAATAATTATCTAAAATATATTATATTATGAAATTAAAATTAGGATATGGTATCAGTTTACCAATTAATTATGATTCTGATGTTCCTGATTATATTATTGAAGATACAAAATTAATAAAAAGTTTAGCATCAAAGTTTAAATGTATACAAGTTATGTTTACTAAAAATAAATTATCAAAAGATGAAATAAAACAAATAAAATTAACAGTAGAAGATTATTCAAATATATTTATACATGCTTCATATCAAATAAATATTGGTGCTGACTTATTTCCAACACAAACTGATTTATATAATGTAGGAATAGATATATTACTTCAAGAAATTGAATATGGAAAAAAAATTGATATGGATGGGATAGTTTTACATACTGGAAAAAATGTTAAAAAAAAATTTGATCCAGATTTTGTTTTTAACAATATGGTAAAATTTATCATAGAACTTTTTAACAAATTAGAAACAAGAAAAATTAAAATAAATTTATTGATTGAAACATGTGCAGGACAGGGTGGTGAAATGCTATCTGACTTGAAGGATTTTGTTGAATTCATACAAAGATTTAGTTCTTTAGATTTTTATTCAAATATTGGAATTTGTATTGATACATGTCATATATTTCAAGCAGGTTATGACTTAAATAATAATGATGTAATTAATCAAGTTCATTCTATATTTGAACCTGTTAAAAAAAAAATTAAATTAATACATTTAAATGATTCATATCATCAAGTTGGACAAAATTTAGATAGACATGAACAAATAGGAAGAGGTAATATTCAAGTTGATCAATTAATTAAATTTATTTTACCTTATAAAAATATTCCAATGATTCTAGAAACAAAACCACCTTATGATAATCAAATTAATTTATTATCATAAACTTTATAAATAAAATTAAAGATTTTTACATTTTTAATATATTTTTATTTTTAAAAAATATTAAATCAAAGTATACCAAAACGTATGGAATAGCAGCATATAAATTTAAAGCACATGTTTTAACAACGTACAATGTGTAAAAGAAAAATGAAAGAATTTGATTAAAATCAATTCCCATTCCTACTACTACAAATCCAACCAAAGATATAAAGGAAGCAATACTTATCCATCCAAAATATAATGAGTAAAATTGTTTAGCAATATTAATATATTTAGTTTTTGGATCAATTAATATATATGCAATAGTTGCTAGTAATCCTAAAATAAATATAATAGCAAGACCTAATTTCATATTTACAAATGCAAAGATCCATGAGATATTAAATAGAACTGAAAATGCATGTGGGACAAATAATTTTGAAGCCTCACTATCGGTAATTCCAAGTAACATATATAATTGAAAGGAATATATAACTAACCAAATTGAAAATACCCAACTTGATGGAGTTATAGCCAAATTTAAAGAATTTGATATTTTAGCAATATCCAATCCATAAATAATATTAACATAAATCTGAACTAAATATAGCAAAACAGCTAATATTTTTATCATTATTGGTTTCATAATATTTTATATTAGTCTTATATTTTAAAAATATCATGGTATATAAAAAAATTATCTAATATTTCAAAATGTATAAACATAAACCATGCTAGATGAAGACCAACTCATTGGTACTGAAATTTTATCAACGAGTCTTACATTTTGATTTGAAGTTTCCGAAGAACAACAAATAATAGTTCCTGTAGGAAATTCTTTAACCACTTTATCAAAAATTTTATCGGTAACATCTTTACTAAAACATAAATTTGAAAGCCATACTAAAACTTTAGAGTTATTCTCTATTAAACTTCTAAAATTAATATCAAGAAAATCTTTATTAATAAATTCAACTTTATTTGTTATTTGAGGTGTTTCTAATTTTTGTTTTAAAGCTTCTGCATCTTTATATCTTGATTCAACAATTTCAATACCTATTGATTTTGTTACATTTGATTCTCCAGCGTACCATAAAACTAATTTACCCCTTCCTGAACCTATATCAATAAAAGTATCAATTGTTTTTAAAGGATTAAGTTTTGTGTTTAATATTTCAATACCTTCATAATTCATTTCCCCATATGTAGTATTATTGTTAGAAGTAGAAATTTGTCCTTTATTAGCATTATCAAATACAACACTTGGATATATCTTATTTAATTTATTTCTATAAGATTCTATAGATACTTTATCATCAATATTACTAACATTATTAGATCCACCTATTAAATTTTTTCTAAGTTCAAGATATTTATTTTTATATTTTAAATATTTATTTTTATAATCAGTCATTTATATAATATATGATTTAATTTAATCAATATATTAAATTAAAATTTAGAAAAATTAAATGATTGATTATTAAAAAATTGTTATTATTATACTAATGTACTTTAAATTTAATAAAAATGGTATTGTAAGGGAGGGGAATATTATTTAAAAAAATATATAATATTTTATATTTTGAAAGTTAAAATTATAAATAAAATTGGTTAAAAAATCAAGAAAAAATAAACTTACTTTATTTTTATTTTTAAAAAATAAACTTTATGTTTTTTTCAACACACACACAATAAATTATTAAAATATTTTTATATATTAATAAAAGTTATTAAGCTAGATGATTATAAAAATAATTAAATTAAAAAGTATCTATGATGTCAAATGCTGAAAATGCTGAAAATGCTGAAAATGCTGAAAATGCTGAAAAAATTAATAAAAAATATAAAATTATTTCTATTAATTTAGTATATACATAATTTAATGGTTATTTATAAGTGTCCAATGTGTTCGAAAGAATTTAATAGAAAATGTAATTTTATTGATCATACTGAAAATAAAAAGAAACCATGTCAAATAAATCCCCAAAATACCCCAAAATATCCCCAAAATGCCCCAAATTACCCCAAAAATGCCCCAAAAAATTCGCAACTTTTAATACAAGAAACTGACGATATTTCTTGTGTATTTTGTGGATTAGCATTTAAAAGAAAATATCACCTTAAAAGACATATGGATAGTAGATGTAAGGTAAGGAAATTACAAAATGAAGAAAAAGAAAATATATTAGAAATGCTAATTGAAAAAGATAAGGAAACTCAAAATAAAGAAATTGAAGAATTAAAAAAAGACAAAGAAGCTCAACATAAGAGAATCGAAGAATTAGAAAAAATAATAGAATCACTTAATAATAAGATAGATAAACAGTTAAGTAAAATAAAAACAACTAATATCAATAAAGGAGTTATAAATAATAATATAATAATTCCCCAAAATAGGTTAGTAAATTTTGGTTCAGAAGATGTAACTAAAATACCACAAGATACAATAAGAGATATTGTAAAGTTATCAGGTTATCCTGCTATTGTAGGTTGTTTTAATGCATTACACAATAATAAAGCTTATCCAGAAGGAATGAATGGCTATGTCTCAGACAAAAGTCGAGATAAAGGCATGATATGGAAAGATGGTGCTTGGCATCAAGCAACTACAAATAAAATGTTTATAGCATGTATGAACAAAATAGATTCATATATACAACATTGTAAAGTCAAGATTGAATGTGGTAATTATAGTACAAAGGTGGATCCAAAAGGTGAAAAATTATTATATGATTTAGAACAAAGAGTAGAAAAATATTATAATAGATATCTTGGTGATGATTACACAGTTAACAAAAAAACAAATAAA
>JACCDO010575697.1_pt1 | contig 15765 bp, 10 predicted proteins | sample 7446101 | NCBI WGS metagenome assembly JACCDO01 (sample SAMN15323440, study PRJNA562643) | freshwater metagenome | isolation source: river surface water | place: USA:Blue River Watershed | collected 2017-08-16
TTTCTCCAAAACCGTGTTTATGATAATGTCCAAATAATTGAATATCATTATACGGATTCAAATCATAATATAATTCTCTATACAATTGAACATCAAATCCTGGATATTTTTCGTAAAAAATATTATATGAATAAATTCTATTTTCATACTGACCGTATATATAATAATGTTCTAATATATTATGATCATTAAATGATTTTAAATCATCATTTAATTCTCTATATAATTCAGTGCTAAAATTTGGAGATATATTATATACTTTGTGCATTATATAATATATATAATATATATATATATTATATATATATTTCTAGAAAAATAAATTATAATAAATTATAGCAAATAATTATTTTCAATAGTATTTTCTAAATATTTATAATGATTAATATCATCTAAGAATGGGTAAATACTTTTTTTTAATGAAAAATCGTGTATTTCATCCCATTGATTTTTAACTAGATGAATTGTTTTTTTCGCATATTCAACATCATCCATACCATAAGCAATTCCATATAAATTCGCTAAATTATTTGCCTTTAGATAAGGCCATAAAGCTGTCATTTGTAGCCACTTATATTTACTTACACCATCTATTGGATAAACAATACTAATACAACCACATATTGTTGCAATAATACTTATAAATGTTAATGGGTCATAAGAAATGAAATATTCATATTGATTAAAAAAATGAATATAATCATCTTGACTGTGCTCTTCTGTAATTTCAAATGACCCATTTGGATGTATATATGTTATATGTGAATTATACATCTTTTTTTTCCTGAATGTTATACATGTTCCAGAACGATGCCCATAATTTGTCTGTTTTATTTTTGGATTTACATAAAGACATGTTAATTGTTTATAAATATTTCCAATTTTGTGAGGGAATTCTTCAAATTTTCGTTCAGTATTAAAATAGTAAACTAATTCTTTCTTACCCCATGTATATAAATATTGATATGGAATATTTTTCCCCAGTTCACTTAACATCCATCTAACAACATTTGGTGCATTTAATGGATTTCCTTTAATACCTTCACAATAAATTACAACTAAATTATCATCTATTTTAAAATCATCATCGTAAAAATTATTAAACAATGGATTCTTAATTATAATTTCAGAATGTAATCTAACTTTTACCCCTATTTTATCAAGAATACTTGCTAAATAATATTGTACAACAACACCACCATTCGTAAAACTAAATTTTGACATATGTACGTATATTAAAATATTTTTTTTCTTTTTATAGGTCTCCGTTTTTTTCTCTAAAAAACTATAATCACATCCATTATTATACCAATCAATAATAACATCAACCTCTCCAATATTTTGAATTTGAGGATTCGCATATCTATATAAATCATAGTCAAAATCGGGATAATTATTATAAAAGGTTTTTAATGAATAAATAATTGTCGATTTATCCAAGAAATAAAAATTATAAATTAATTCTATTTCAGAACAATCATTATACTTTGTTTGAAAAGTTTTAAAAATTTTATCGTTAAAATAGGGAAATTTTAAATATAAGGTATCAATTGATGTGGAAATATATGATAAAAAACTATCTTTTGAATAAACTCTATTTTCTTTGCAACCATGTTTGTGATAATGTCCAAATAATTCAATATCTTTATATGGTTTTAAATCATTATTAAAATCTTTATATAATGTTATATTAAAATCCGGATAAACAGTGTAAAATTGCTTAAAAGTAGAAATGCGATTCTCCTCATATCCATGTTTATGATAATGTCCAAATAATTCAATATCATTGTACGGTTTAAAATCATCATATAATGCTTTATATAATTGAACATCAAATTCTGGATATTTTTCGTAAAATTGCTTAAAAGTAGAAATGCGATTCTCTTCATATCCATGTTTATGATAATGTCCAAATAATTCAATATCATTGTACGGTTTTAAATCATAATATAATTCTCTATACAATTGAACATCAAATTCTGGATATTTTTCGTAAAATTGCTTTAAAGTAGAAATTCTATTAACTTTATAACCATAATTATAATAATGTTCAAATAATTCATTATTATTAAATGATTTTAAATCATAATACAATTCTCTATATAATTCCGAGCTAAAATCAGGAGATATTTTATACACTTCTTGCATAATATAATATATAGTATTTTATTTATCTAGAAAAATAAATTATAATAAATTATAGCAAATAATTATTTTCAATAGTATTTTCTAAATTTTCATAATGATTGATATCATCTAAAAATGGCAAAATACTTTTTTTTAATGAAAAATCGTGTATTTCATCCCATTGATTTTTTACCAAGTGAATTGTATCTAGTGCATATTCAATATCATCCATACCATAAGCAATACCATATAGATTCGATAAATTATTTGCCTTTAGATAAGGCCATGCAGCGGTCATTTGTAACCATTCATATTTACTCACACCCTCTATTGGATAAATAATACTTATACATCCGCATAATGCAGCTATAATATTCATAAATGTTAATGGGTCATAAGAGATAAAATATTCATATCGATTAAAAAAATAAATATAATCCTCTTGACTGTGCCTTTCTGTAATTTCAAATGATTCATCTGGGTGTATATATGTTATATTTGAATTATATACTTTCCCTTTTCTTAATGTTATACATGTTCCAGAACGATTCTCATAATTTGTTTGTTTTATTTTTGGATTTACATAAAGACATATTAATTGTTTATAAACATTTCCAATTTTGTCAGGAAATTTTTCAAATTTTAATTCATAATTAAAATAGTAAACTAATTCTTTTTCACCCCATGTATATAAATATTCATACTTAACATTTTTCCCTAATTCACTTAACATCCACCTAACAACATTTGGTGCATTTAATGGATTTCCTTTAATGCCTTCACAATAAATTACAACTAAATTATGGTCTATTTTAAAGTCATCTTCATAAAAATTATTAAACAATGGATTTTTAATTATAATTTCAGAGTGCAATCTAACTTTTACCCCTATTTTATCTAAAATACTTGCTAAATAATATTGTACGACAACACCACCATTTGAAAAATTAAATTCTGGTACATGTAGATATATTAATATATTTTTTTTCTTTTTATAGGTCTCCGTTTTTTTTGCTAGAAAAGTATAATCACATCCATTATTATACCATTCTATAATTGCATAAACCTCCCCAATATTTTGAATTTGAGGATTTGTATATCTATATAAGTCATAATCAAAATCAGGATAATTATTATAAAAAGTTTTTAATGAATAAATAGTAGTCGTTTTATCAGAGAAGTAAAAATTATAAATTAATTCTATTTCAGAACAATCCTTATAGTGTTTTTGAAAAGTTTTAAAAATTTTATCATTAAAATAAGGATATTTTAAATGGAATGTATTAATTGAGTAAATTCTAATTTCATATTTCCCATATTTATGATAATGTTCCAATAATTGATTTTCATTATATTCTTTTAAATCATAATTAAAAGCTTTGTATAGCTTAAGAACAAAATCGGGATATATTTCATAAAATTGATTATATGAGTAAATTCTATTTTCGTACTTACCATTATTATGATAATGACCAAATAATTGATTATTATTAAAATGCGTTAAATCCTGATTTAATTCTCTATATAATTCAAGAACAAAATCGGGATATAGTTCATAAAATTGATTATATGAGTAAATTCTATTTTCGTACTTACCATTATTATGATAATGGCTCAATAATTGATTATTATTAAAATGCTTTAAATCATAATTAAAATCTTTATATATTTCTATATTAAAATCGGGATATAGTTTGCTAAATTGATTTAAAGTTGAGATTCTATTTTCGTACTTACCTTGATTATGATAATGGTCCAATAATTGATTATTATTAAAATGCTTTAAATCACTATTTAATTCTCTATATAAATCTATATCAAATATATTATTTATATCCATAATATAAAATATAATATAATAAAAAGAAAATAAGTAAAACGAACGCAAATGAATATAAAATAATATTTATAAATAAACACATAAATAAAATGAGAGTTTTAATAACAGGTGGAAATGGAAATATTGCAAAAATAATTAAAAATAATTTAAACAACGATTATACCTATATAACTCCTGGAAGAGCTGAATTAAATTTATTAGATTTTGAGATTGTAAAAAAATTCTTTGAGAATAATGAAAATACCTTTGATATATGTTTTCATACATCAATCCAAGGTGGCCGTAGAACAAAGAGTGAAGATTATGATGTAGTTTACAACAATTTATTAATGTTTGAAAATTTAATGTTTTTTTCAAATAAATTTAAAATGATTTTTAATATGGATTCTGGAGCCATATATGATAAAGAAACAGATATTCTAAACAAACGAGAGGAGGAGTTGGATACAATTCCAAAAGATTTTTATGGATTTTCAAAATATCTAATTTATAAAAGAAGTTTAAGTCATTCAAATTTATTTAATTTCCGAATTTTTAATATATTTCATCCAAATGAAGAGAAGGATAGATTTATGAAAGCGGCATTCTTTTCATCTATCGAAAAGAGAACAATGACGATTCATGAAGATAAGTACTTCGATTTTGTTTATTACAAAGATTTTGTCAAAATAATTCAATATTATATTGATGAAATCAATAATGGTAACGTTCCGCCAAAAGTATTAAATATATCATATTCTCAAAAATATAAATTATCAGATATTGCAAAATTAATTGATAAAGATATTCATTTGGATATTTTAGTTGAGAATTCATCTCATAATTATTCGGGGTCTTCTGAGAAGATAGATTCATTAAAAATTGATTTAGACGGGTTGGAAATAAGTTTGAAAGATTATTATAATGAAGTAAAATAGTCGTGAGATAATTTATTTTCTAAAGAAATATCTTTATTTGATACTTTATAAATATTATTTATTATTTCTGGTCTTATATCTTTTATAAATTTTTCATATATAAATTGTAATTTTTCTTTTTCAGATACTTTTTTATCATTTATAAAAATATCAACATTATTATTTAATAAGTCATAGTCATCGTCATTTAATTCATTACTATCATATAAAATAATATATGAATCGTTAATACATGTTCGAACTTTTTGAATTGTTTCTATCTTCATTTCTAAATTAAAATCTTTATTATTGTCATCATTATCGTCTACAATAATTACTATATTTTTTTTATAAATCGGCTCATAAAATATTTTATTATATTCATTATTGATTTCGAATTTATTTTCTAAAAAAGTATATTTTTCATCTTTATTATTTAATATAATTTTATTTAAAAAATCCTCAAATCTATGAAATAATTTTGTTCTATTAATATATTCATCTTCAGTATCAAATGCAATAACATGATATCCTGATTTTGAATCGATTCTCTCTTTAAATGCTCCAAAATTATTATAAAAAATAGGTAGACCACTGTTTAAATATTTTGTTAAAGCATATGAGTAAGTTTCACCCCATTTATTTAAATATAATAATCCATGGATATTATATTTTTCAATTAAATCATTGAAAGTATTTTCACTATAACATTCTATATTATATCCTGTAATAAAAAAGTTAATTTTTATATTATTGTAATTTTGATAATTGTCAATAAGTAATAAAATGGCTTCACTCCCTTTGCATGTACTAAAACTATGATAAACACCTATATTAATCTGATTGTTCATGATTAAAGGGGAATTTTTAACATTATCATATATTTTATAATCATTATGTTGAATAACTATAAAATTAAAACTATTAAAATATTTTGCATATTCATCAAAAATAAATTTAGATGGAAAAATAATTTTATAACATTTGGAAAATAATTTTTTAACATCTTCAGAGATAATTAAATTTTTATCCAAATATAATCCATGATAATAATAAGGACTTTTATCAAAATTTGCAGTTATTTCTTTATTTAGCCAATAAGTATCATGTATAGATACTATTAATTTTATATTGAATTTATTTTTAATATATAAAATATCTTCAATTGCTATATCAACATCAAGTAATTGTTGAACTAATATTATATCTCCCTTTTTAAAATCAATATCATAAAGTTTACTTTTATCTTTTAGTATAACAAAAAATATATGTTTAAAATTATTTATAATATCAATTACATATTTGTAAGTTCCTCCGAAATTATTATTTGATATTATAAAAACTCTTGCGATACTACAATAATTATATAGTCTATTTTCATTTATTCCATAATTGATAAAATGATTAATAGCATCTTGTTTATTAAATGAATTTAAATCATTATGTAATTCAATATATTCAATATAATCAAATTTTTTATTTAGAATTTGGGCTTTATTAATAAATGAATATTTTCTATTTTCTGATTTACCAATATCTATATAATGTTTTTTAGCATCTAGTTCATTTGTAATATGGTTTAAATCTGGATTTATTTCAATATACTCTTTCCAATTGAATAATATAGGTACATCAAATTTATATTTACGTTTTTCATATTTACCATAACCGGTATAATGATAATATGCATCAAGTTCAGTCATTCCTGTTAAATCGGGATTTAAATAAATATATTCCTGCCAATTATAGTCACTCGGTAATGAATTCATTATACTTTATTATTAAATAATAAAATATAAATATAATATTTATATAACGAATTATTTATAAAAATAAATTATATATTATTTATTTGATTAAAAACTGCAATATATTGTGTAATACCCAATTCTTGATATTCAATAAAATTATAGTTTATAACTTCGGGTATAATCTCTTCCAAATTTTTATTTAGATAATACTCTTTATGATTAAATGTTTCTAATAAAATTTTAAAATATTCGTGTAAAAAGTTTCTATCAATCTTATAAAAACATGTATAATAATATTTCATATAATCAAGGCTATAATCTCTTTTAAAAATATTTTTATCATTATCATAATTATTATAATTAAAGTGTTCATTTAAAATGTATCTTCCAGTAATTTTGAAAATATTATTTATCATTCTTGAATCTATTTTTTTTAAAAAAACATCATATAATTTTATCATTTGAAATATTTCAGCAAATGCTTTATATTCATATTCATTTGTATAATAATTTAGTTCACTATTATCGGTTATATTTATAAATTGTTCAACATGATTATACAATAAATCGTATTCATTATTATCCATCTCAGAATTATCAAATAAAATAATATAAGAATTTGGAATTTTATTACGAATACTATTAATAGTATTTATTGTTTGTGATAACCTCTCATCTTTACTGTATATACTTCTATGATTTACATATGAAAATGAATTATTTGATGTATAAATTTTTGATGTAATAATTACAATATTTTTTTTATAAATGGGTTCGTAATATAATTTATAATATTCTTCATTATCCGTAATGTCAGATTTATTAATTATTTTATATGTTTTATCTATAATATTACTATATTTATTGATATCATCTGAATTATCAGTAAATAATATTAATTTCAATGAATCTTTAAAATTATTTATTGATAGATTTATAATATATAAAATATCATTTGTTGATATATTTAAATTATTATTATGAATATCAAATATTATTATATCATTTTTTTTGAAATCAATATCATATAATTTTTTTATATCATTTATTTTAATTAGAAATATATTTTCAAACTGATTAAATATATTTTCAATATTATTTTGTGATTGTGATTCAATGACGAATATTCTAGAAATATTATATAAAATATATGTACGAGATTCTTTATATCCATAAATATTATAATGTTCTATTGCTGCCGCTTTATTAAATGAAATTAAATCATTGTTTGATTCCACATACTCGATATAATTAAATTTTTTTTTAAGAATCTTTTTTTTATTAAATATTATTTTTTTATTTTCATGATAATGTTTTCTAGCATCAAATACATTATTTATATTTAAATCATTATTTTCTACATATTCATTCCAATTAAAATTAGAAGGTACATCAAATTTATATTTACGTTTTTCATTTGCTCCATATCCAATATAATGATGATATGCATCATTTTCATTCATATCGTGTAAATCAGGATTTAAATAAACGTATTCTTGCCAATTATAATCACTCGGAAGTAAAGTCATTTATTATATCTATTATAAAATATTTATAAAATAATAAGAATAAAAACGAAAATAATAATATTTATATTTTATAATATTATAAAATGACTTCATATTTTAATTTAAAAGAATATTCTGACCTAAATCCAGATTTAAAACAAAATAATATAATTGAAAAAGATCAATTATGGGAACATTTTATAAAGTATGGAATACATGAAGATAGAGAATATAAAAAGTACGAAAAAATGATTCTAAATAATAATTATTTATTTGATTCAATATATTATATAAATACGAATCCAGATTTAATTGAAAATAATATTAATACATATGAAAAAGCATGGGAACATTATATTCTTTATGGTATTCATGAAGAGAGAGATTGTATGAAAAATGATAATACTTATTTTTTTGATCATGATTTTTATGCACAAAAATATAAAGATTTACTTGAAAATGGTATTTATACAAAAAAAGATTTATTAAAACATTGGATAAATAATGGTTTATTTGAAAGGAGAGTATGTAATGAGTGGGAAGATACATGCCACTTAGAATTAAATACAAAAAATGAGAATGAAATAAGAGCTAACATGAAATTATATAAATATAATAATGATTTATTAGATTATATAAAAAGATATGGAGGAAGCACAAATTATAATGTATCAAAAATAAATGTAAGTAATTATTTTCCAGTAATTTCTAAAAAAAAATGTATAAATTTTGATTTATATTTTTATAAATATGTAAATAATATTGAGATTTCTGAAAAAATTAAAGTATTGGAACATCTTTATGAAAATGCATTTCACGGTTTAATTTATCATCCAAATCAATTAAAAAAAATATATGAAAATATAAATATATATAAATATGGACAAACGTTAATAATAGAAAATGATAATATGTTATATGATGCAAAATCTTTTATAGAAGATAATATTTATAATAAGACCAATGAAGAATTAAGTGATATTTTAATAAAATGTGTAGATGATAATTTTAACCAATATACTAAAACTTCATTATTAATATTATTTTTTATAGGTAATGAATATATTGGTAATAATATAATTGATAAATTAATTTATTATAAAAATATTGAAAAATTTAATATTGCGATATGTTTTAATTCGGAAAATATATATGATAAACTTTCAGAGAAAATAAAAGATAATTTTGATAATTTTAAAATTTATATTTCGAAAGATTTTGGTAATGATATTACTCCAACAATGTTAATGTATAATGATATAATAAATTCCGACTCATTTGAACATATTATTAAATTACATACTAAAACACACGATGAACAGAGAGATAGATTAATAAATTTTTTATTAGACAAATCTATTCAAACTTTAATAACATATAAAAGAGATGATTGTAATTGTATTGGGCATGAATATCATTATGTAAATAATAATAATGATGAATTTAATAGATGTTTAATGAATAAATATATTAATCATTTGGATTATAATAACTGTTTTTTATACGGAACAATATTTTATTGTAATTCGAAAACCTTTGATAAAATGTTGGATTTTATAAAAAATAATAATTTTACGGCATGTATTCTTAATAATCTTTATGATGATAATATGATATGTTATGATAAATCATATATTCATTTTTATGAAAGATTATTTGGTATAATAAAATAATTTTTATATAAATGATATTTATAAAATGACAAAATATAATTTAGTTATTCATACTATTGCAAAAGACGAAGAGCATATAATAAATGAGTGGATATTACATAATATTTTTATAGGTTTTGAACATATTTTTATTTATGACGATAATAGTAAAATTCCTATTTTGGAAACAATTCAAGTTTTACCAGAGTACATAAAGGAAAAAGTGACAATTTTTAGATTAGAGGATGGGGACGATTTTTATAATATAGATGTATTTAAAACATCCGAATATTATGATGAAAGTGTATATAATAATTTTACGACTATAAAACAATTGTATTTTCAAAATTACTTTTTAAATAATTTTAAAGATTTATCAGAATTATGTTTTTTTTGTGATATTGATGAATTTATATATTTAAAAAATGATGATAATATATTATCATTTTTAGATTTTTATAATGAATATGATATTATTTATATTCCATGGTTGGTCTACGGGTCTTCATTTTATATCGAACAACCCAAAGGGTCTATTATGAAAAATTTTAGATATCATGATTTTAAATATTTTATTTTAGGGAAAAGTATATGTAGAATGAAAAATATAGATAAAATTATATCTACACATGACATATCAAATAATAAAAAAATATATAATTTTGATTATAATACAAAATTACATGAACTCCCAATACATATTAATCATTATCAGATAAATAGTATTAAAACATATTTAAAAAGAAAATTGAGAAATGAAGTAGGATGGGGGTATGGGAAGTCAAGAGAAGTATCTGAAATATTTAGATTTATAACAAATTTTAATGATAATTATAGTAATATTATGGATAAATATATTTCCAGAATAAATGATATTCTTTATATATCAAATCATGATGAAATTCATAATGAAAATCAAAAAGAAAATAATTTTTTGAGTTATTTAATAATGAATAATAATTATATTGATTCTTTTAATTCAATTGAAGAATTAAAATTAATATTAGATAATAAAAGTGATTTAAGATATGTATCACGTGATAAAGATTTTCCAGAAAAATTTAATATTAACGCTTATAAAAATTTAAATAAAGATTTATATGATTTATCAGATAACGATTTATATTTACATTATTTAAATTTTGGTAGATTCGAGAACAGAAAATATTCATATGAAAATTATTTACCAGATGATTTTGATGCAACTATATATAAATTATTACATGAAGATTTAAAACAATTTTCAAATAATGATGCAACAAATCATTATATTCAACACGGTAAATCGGAAAATAGAATTTATAAATTATCACATGATTTTGATGCAAATATATATAAAAGCCTATATATAGATTTACAAAACTTTAATGAAAAAGAAGCGACATATCATTATATTCTATACGGTAGATTTGAAAATCGTAATTATAAAATTGAAGATAATATTTTACCGAATGATTTTGACGCAAGTATATATATTAGGCTTTATGCAGATCTAAAAGATTTTAATGAATTACAAGCAAAAAATCATTACATTCAATATGGTAGATTTGAAAATCGTAATTATAAAAATAGTAGATAATATTTTACTAAATTATTTTTTCAGCAATTAAAAATCCATTTCTTATATTTTCTCTTTTTACAATTTTCCAAGATTTGTCAGATTCTATCTCTTTTACAATTAATTTACATTTATCAACATTAATGTCATCTAACATTATTACCTTACATCTATTTTTTAGAATTTGAAATTCATAATAAGTAGTAAATTCACCACCATCTAATAATACAACATCAAATATAGGAGGAAGATTTGGTCGATTTAGAAATAAATTGCATTTTTTCATATTTATAATATCAACATTATGCCAATGTTTATAAGTTTCGTCATTTAAACATTGTGGAAATATTTCATAAAAATCACTTGGTTGTTCATTCCATATAACTTCATTTAATATGTGTATTTTATTATTATCAGAATATAATTTAATTGCATCCATGCATTTATCTAAATTACATTCAAGACTATAAAAAATATAATCATCATTTCTATTTGCGAAACCATATGAAAATGCTTTTGTAGAGCCCATACCATTCCATGTTCCAATTTCTAAAAAAGTTTTATATTCTAAATTAGAAGCATATTTTATTATTTCATTTGAAAAAGGGTCATTACATATTTGTCCAATATTATAGTGTTTATGGCAATCATAATTTTGTTTATCATTAAAATCCCACATTATATATTTTATATATTCTATATTTATTTTTTATAATAAACGAAAAATATATTATATTTTATAAATTCTATTTTCCAATCTACCATAGTGAATATAATGACTTTTAGCTTCATCTTCATTAAAATGTGCTAAATCAGAATGCATTTGTGTATATATTTTTGCATTAAAATCGTCTGGAAGAAGATTTTTCGTATAATCACCCAATTCATTATAACAGTATTCTTCGTTTTTATAAAAATATTTCCAAATCATTTTTGCATCTATAAAAGAATTGATTTGCAACTCTTCTGGAACTTGATACCCTCTACCCTCAAATTTTCCAAATAATAAATAGTGTTTGATAATTTCATCGTATTTTAAATGACGCAGGTCAATATTTGTAATTCTATAAACATCAATATTAAAATCATCTGGAATTGCATAATTTTCTTGTGAAAATAAATTATGATAATGAAAATCAGAATTATCAGTACTCGAATATATTGCACACATTTTATCATGATTTGTACATATCCAATCTTCGGGTCCATTATAATATTCGTCGATATGAGTAGGTAATTTTTTAATATGATTTATATTCGCCCACCAAAAATTTCCAGAATAGTGTGGATTTTTAGATTGTCTATAATCCTCCATTTTATTACATCCATAAGTATCATAATAGTTTAACATATTTAATGCAAGTTTCCACTTTTTTATATTCCAATATAATAATAATTTTATCCAATCAATAACATTATTTTCGACATATGTTCCAAAATGACTTATTCCTTTACTATGCACATACCAATAAACAGTATTTTCAGGGTCCTTTTCTGAAAATTTTCTCATATGATATAGAGTTGGTCTTTCATATTCTGCAGAATTTTTACAAAATATTATTTTTAATTTTAAATCTTGTAGCCTATCGTTCATTGCAATTATACCATCATCATTTACTATACCACATCGAATCTCTTTCGATGCATTATATAAACCACTATTTTTAATCTCTTCGAAAATAATATCAAATGATTTTTCCCAACCCGGTTTTTGACATATATGAAAATATCCTATTATATTTTTATTATTCATTTATTTTATATATTTTACATTATATTTTATATATCTTTAATAATCGAATAAATGGAATCTAAGTTAGAATACCCTGTTTTATCATTTGGTTCTAAGACAGCTTGTTCATTCCATTCATTCCATGCATTAATATTTATAAAATTTTCTATATGATTTTCTCTATTTGAATTTTTATATCTTAATACAATTATTGCTAAATAAACAAGAAGTAATTCTTGAAGTTTTTTATTACTAAAGTTTTTAATATATGTAAAATTTAAATTTTTCCGACGAACTATATTATTCCAATGTAATGATAACCCTAAATGTTTATCTCTTGTATCAATTAAATTTAATTTATATTTGTCAATTAAAGCTTGATAATCTAATTTTGCACAATTGTTATTATGATAATGATTAGTATAATGATTAAAATACATAGGTTCAAAAATAAATTTATCTAAATTTGTATTTTGAATATTGCAATTTTCTTTAAATGAATTTTCTGTTATTATTATTTTTATTTTTAAGCCATGTTTTTCTAATTCATTTTTCCAAATATGAATCATTGAATCATAATAATTTATTAAATTTGTAAAATGATAAATATAAAATATATTTTCACCATTCTCATTTTTTATATAATTTCTTCTCTTAAAAAATGGTATTAAATATTGAATATGATTTAAAAAAAAGTTATCACTATCATATCGTTGTTCTAATAAAACATCATGATTATATCCATCCCATCTTTTTGTCCAAGATTCATTTGCCCATGAAATACAAAAAGGAAAATCTATATCATCATCCAAAAAATATTCCAACGGCTTATATAAAATTTTTTTATTATTATCAAACCAATAATGATATATTACAAATCCATTAATATTATATTTTTTCGCTATATCTATCTGTTTTAACAATGTTTCTTTATATGATAAATCATAATATCCTATATCTGAATGTGGTTTTAATATTGTGTATTTAATATTATCAATATTTATATGTTCATCAAATGGTTTTAATAGCGTCCATTCTGTAAATCCTTTTCCCCAAAAATTATTATTCTCTTCTATTTCATGAAATTGTGGAAAATATATGGCATTTAACTTTATATTATAGGTATCAATAATATTATCTTTATCTAAAGTTAAATAATCTCCACCAAGATATTTTATAATATCTATCCATACTCTTTCAAAAACATGTTCTATCATTCCATCAGATAAACTTTTTGAATGATTTGCATTTTTTAATAAATTATTATTTCCATGTAGATTATTATCTTTATAGTATTGATATAAGTTTTCAATGGTATCATCTTTATTATAAAATAACTTAAACCAATTTAAATCAAAAGAATTATCTTCATTGAGTAAATTATAAAATAAATTTATTTTATTTATAAAAATATAATCAACCGCGCACTTTTTAACTATAAAACAGTTTCCCTCACAAAAAATATCATTTATATTTACATCTATATTTAGAAATTTTAAAAGTTCATTATAATAATTTACCGTTCCGTAAATTTTACTATAATTATCATTCATATTCCACATAATATTTGGAAAAATTCCTAATAAATTTTCATTTAATTCAAAAATTTTTTTTATTAATTTTACTCTATTCTCGTTTTTAATTAATGGTTCAAAATATTTTTTCCTACTATCTATATTCGTTTTTGAATGTAAAAATAGAATATATTGATACTCTATTTTATTCTTATGTAAATAATTTATTGCACAAATTTTTCCACCAATATCGTATCCTTTATTCTTTATTTTTAGTATAATATAATTATTATTGTGTAAAATACTATCATTTAATTCGCCATTGGAATAAGTTATTATTATTTTAAAATGATTTTGTAAAAAATGAATATAATCACCATATATATCATTAAAATTTGAAATATCAAAAATATGTAAATGACAAATAAATTTTTCATTTTGTTTATATAATTTATTATCTATAATCGAATAATATGGTATCTGCTCTTCATGAGAACTTATATTTAAAATATATTTATGGAATAAATTCGGATATGTAGAGAATAATTTAGGAAAATCAAAGCAATGACGATTTTCATATATTCCATTGTATATCCAATGATTATATGCTAATTCTTCAGTATTAATATTGTTTTCTAATAGATCATTATATCTATTTGTGTAATAAATCCAATCAAAGTGATTTTTTTTAAATGTAGTATAATTTCGTCCTTCATTTTTACCATAATTTATCCAATGATAGAATGCACTGTCTCTTGTATTTAAACCAGAATGAAATACATCCACATTTAAAGCTAAATAGTATCGAAAATCAAAATAATCTTTCTCATCTTGAGAATGGTCTCTTTGTTCATATTTTCCATTATATTTCCAATGATTCCATGCATGATGTTTTAAAAATATATTATTTTTTCTTAAATCCTCATATTTTCTAACGTAATTAATCCAATCAAAATTTTCATATTCCGTGTCTGTATTATTAATAATTCTATTTTCATTTTTTCCATATGTTATCCAATGATTTAATGCAAGTTCTTCATTATTAATACCGGAGTTTGTTAAATCATTATTTTTATCAAGATATGATATCCAATCAAAATTTTCATCTATCTCATCATAAAACATTTATTTTATAAATATGAAATATTTTATTTATTTGTTTTTTACTAATATTTCATAATAAAAAA
>JACCDO010626610.1_pt1 | contig 15764 bp, 10 predicted proteins | sample 7446101 | NCBI WGS metagenome assembly JACCDO01 (sample SAMN15323440, study PRJNA562643) | freshwater metagenome | isolation source: river surface water | place: USA:Blue River Watershed | collected 2017-08-16
CGCATTAGTCAGGATCGCAAACCTGAGTTAGGCGATAAGTTCAGTAATCGCCACGGTCAGAAAGGTACAATTGGTATGCTTGTCCGTGGCCATGATATGCCTCGCACAGTTAAGGGTCTCGTTCCCGATTTCCTCGTCAATCCCCACAGCATCCCATCGCGTATGACAATGGGTCAGCTCATGGAACAAATCATGGGCAAAGTGGGTGGCCTAATTGGATCACAAGTAGATGGCACCGCCTTTATGAATGAAGGTACTCCTGCAATGGCCGCAGGTGATCAATTAGAAGAGCTCGGATTTGAACGTTACGGTAATGAAATTCTCTATAATGGTATGACTGGCCAACAGATTGACTGTGATATATTTATTGCACCAATCTATGGCATGCGTCTAAAACATATGGTGGAGGACAAATGGCAGGCGCGTGATAAGGGTAGAAAAGAGCAGCGCACACATCAGCCGACGGGTGGTCGTGGTGCGCAAGGTGGTTTGAAGATTGGTGAGCAGGAGCGTGACGCAATTGTGTGTCATGGAGCAGCAGGTTTCCAACGCGAGTCCTTTATGACTCGCAGCGACGGCCAAGTATTCCCTATTTGCACCGGCTGTGGCACTGTCCCAATTTACAATCCTCGAATTGGTGTTGCAATTTGCAGCTTATGCGACGGACCTGTACAATTTTCTGGATCAACTGCAAATAACTTGGAAGTCGTGCCCCCGAATACAAAACAAACCGCTGAAATAACAAATATTGAGATTCCTTATGCAACAAAACTACTCGAACAGGAGCTCAATGTGTATTTAAATATGAGTATGCGTTTTGTGACATCAAAGGGTGTGCAGAAGCTTTCAGTGCCTATTTCCGAGTTAGATGAGGCAGGTGATGTAGGTGACGCAGATGCTGTCTTAGAGTCGAGAGAATTAGAGGAGGTGGATGTACCAGATCTAATTGAGCCACCCACTGAAGCACGATTAGAGGAGGTTCAGGAAGCGGCCAGAACACTTGGTATGTCATTAGTACCGTTGGCAGAGGCACCTGGAGCAGCAGCGGCTGCGGCAGGTCCAGGCGCACCGAGTATCCTAACTGAGAATGTTGAAGCGGCGGCAGAGGCAGCTGCAGCCGCAGAGAAGGCTGCTAATGAGGCCGCGGTTGAAGGCGGTATTGAGGTAAATCCTTTAGCAGGTGAGGCTGGTGTTCCGAATGGTACAGTAAGTGAAGCAGAAGCACTTGAGCAGGCAGCAGCACCCGTACTTCCAGGCGAAGGACCCATTCTAGCAGTTGATACAAGTCCAGAGGCAATGCGTCTTGAAGGGCTAAATGAGGAGGAGGTTGCTGCTGCGGCAGGACCTCTGCCACCTGCAGGTGCTGCCGCAGCTGCAGCAGCAGAGCCTGCTGCCAGAGGTGGCAGGCGCACACTCGGCGGTGGAGCCGCAGGCAGACGTGCTGGACCTGCAAGTGTAACTGATAGTGCTGGACCAATCGCTGCTAGTACAATAGTAACAGTCAAGAAATTGGAGTAAACTCTAAAGCCCTGTCTGCGTCCCGGCCCTCTCGCCCGCCCCGAAAATTGATTGCTTAAATTCCTACAAATTCTGTAGCAGATAGAATGTCTTCCACTTCAGAATTTGAATATTCCAACATCTTCTATAAAAGCCGTCTCACCCTAATGGAACTACTAGAAAGTCGTGGATACGAAACGACTCCATTTAGTCGGTTCTCACCAAAGGAGACAAAGGCAATGCTAACATATTTGACTTCGGCAGATATCCTAGCACCTCATAAAGATGATCCTGAACGCAAATGTGCAGTGATCTATATTGATGCCAAGCCAAAAGTCTCAATTACGGAATTGGTGCAAAGTCGTATGAAGGGCGACTTTGATTTCACGCAATTAGAGGTTATTCTAATGGTTAAAGCCGCGGAAGTTGGAGAAGCGTATACACAAATTGTATATAATGACTGGGTCAAATTTAAACTACGAGTTTCTGCATTCTCCATTTACAATCTTAATAATAATCCAACAAAGCACGTATTAGTGCCAAAACATGAGATTGTACCTGAGGAGGAGCATGAAGCTCTGCTAGAAAAACTAATGGTAAATTCCAAGTCGCAGCTTCCAATTATTCGCTTCCACTTTGATATGCAGGCTCGTTGGCTCGGTTTAGTTCCGGGTGACATTGTAAAGATTACACGCCCATCTCCTTCCGCTGGTGTCTACATTATGTACCGTGTATGCGCACTTTAGTGTAATATGAACTGCAAACTATTAAATTTAATACTTTACGGAAACTAGATGGTTTTACCAACAAACGAATATCAAAGTCGCATAGATAATTTAAATTTTCGTTTAGGGGAGTATTTGAATACACCACGTATCCTAACTGCCACTCAAATAAATGAAGTAAACGCTCTTTTAGAGGAATATCGTGCACTAAATGGGCAATTACGTGGTGCTATAAATGAAGTGTCGACAAATGGTGATATTGGACAAATTACGACAAATATTGGGCAATACCAAGAAAAAATTAAGAGTCTTGAGAAAGAGTTGAAGCTTGTGAAAGAAGAGTTAGATACTTCCGAGGCACGCAAGCGTTCTGTAGAACGTGTTGAGCAGGATGTGAGTTACAAGCAATTGTATATAATGGATCGGCCTCTACGGCAATTGAGTATCCCGACATTACTAACACTCAGTGTTGTCTTTATTTTTGCTGGTATATACTTTTTATACAGATTATGGGGCGGCGGTTCAGCACATGCGAGTGGGCATAATGCAAGTGGTGCGCATAATCAAGGAATTCTTGGATTCCTAAGTGGACAAGCCAATCATAAACCAAATGCTGGTCACGCTCAAGCAGCAAATACCTATAAAGGCCTCTTACCGACACTAAATATGCCAGGATTCGGCCTATCATCCATGTTTGGTAAATAACACACCTAAGATTTTATGAACTCAAGTCAAATCTCTTCTATTAGTAATACTAGTATGACAGATTTTGTCGAATATAAACGACCCTTTATTGTACTCCTCATTTTTGTTAGTATTCTCTTTTTGGCAACAAATTTTGGAGGGCATATATTTTCATATGAAAATTTCATCGATCAGCCATATACATGTAATAAGTCGGCGGCAGATAGAATGGCATGTATAAATGCGGGTGGTCATTGGAAGGAGGATGGTGCAATGCCTGCCGGCTGCGACCCAGCATGCACTTGCTGCACTCCTAATGCATCATTCCCTTTATCGATTAATTATCCTCAAGGCAGTTGCCCTGAATCAAATGAAGTATATACAATTACAGATGTGACAACAATGTACACTGTGACACAGTCTGCGTTACCATCTGGCACACCTGCGAGAGATGCGAATGGAATGATGACTGCCGAGGCGTTGAAAACACATTTAGATGAGTTGGCAAAGAGAGGCGCAGCTGCGACACCGCCACCTGTCAGTGCAAAACCCAAAGAGGTTTATGAATACCTCAAAGCAGATGAAACCGCACTAAATGCTATGCAAGCCGAATATTGCTATTATGCAGCGCGCTATCGTTATTGTATAATGAAAATAATTGAGACTGCAGGCGGCGGAGCAGCGGCGACGGTAGGTGGTGGGTCTGCGTCTGCAATTGCACAACCTGTGCTCGCAGATTGGCTAACTGCTGCACGGACACTAAATACACGACTAATGGATTTGGTCACAATTATGAAAGGAATGACAACTGCTCGTATGGCAATGGGGCCACAAATGGGAGTAGATGTTGCAAAGTTAAATGCCGATCTAAGTGTTCGTATGCAAAAATTAAGTGAACAAAGTGGTGATCTTGCAAGCAATAACAACGCTGTTTACAAGAAAATGGTGGAATACACTAAACAAAAAGCAAAAGCAAATGCTAATTTAGTTCTATTATATACATTTATGAATTTAATTGCACTTGGTATGTTGTTTTATGTATATAGAGCATCATAAGACACGGCATAAAATAAGATCTGCTAAAATAGAATGGCTGCACCACTATTTCAGAGTTTCAATGCTGCAGTAATAGGTAATCAAGATTCTACAAGTGTAGCTGCAACGGCAGCAGCACTTGGTGCCTCTGCAAGTATGATTCCAGGACAGACTACGGAGTTTCTAAATAAACAGTTATCGGATACACTGACCGGCCTTGCTGCAGTTAGTAAGTTACGTGATAATGCTTATGTACATGGTCAACAGTCTAATTATTTACAAAACACTGAAACTCATCTTGCAGGTACTGCCAATAACATGGATCAGCGTAAAACAAATGCTACACGGCAATTTGAGATAAATGAATGGACCACTGAAAATCGTCAAGAAACTATTTTTGTCTATCAATTTATCTTCTTCGGCGTCCTAATTGCTACAATTATTGGTGGTTTCTATCGTACAGGGTTAATTACTGGACCACTCGCCTCTTTTTTAACATTCATTGTAATTGCAATTGTTGTACTACTAATTGTGTACCGTGCACAGTACACAATCTTCAAGCGCGACAAGCGTTATTGGAATAAACGTCGCTTCCAGTCTGCTGGACCTATCCTGCCACTCCCTAATTGCCCGGCTGCAGTGGACTTTGTCACAAATCTGCCCTCGAATATTCAAGCAACCACCGAAACAGGCCTCAAACGCGCCGCAGGTGGACTATCTACCGCATTCGGCGCAATTGGATCAACATTCACTGAAGCATCTCAGCGAACCGCAAATCTCAGTAAATAACCTAGAGTGCAATCGCACATGCCTTCAAAGAATATATACAGACGATAGTTATGGCAACTGCAGCAGCACAAGCACAAGCACCAGCAGATACATATGATATGTTACAATCTGCATTTACAGATCAACGGGCAATTGCGTCAAATCATATTCTAACTGCGAAAGCGCTCAAGGACGGGTTTCCAAACACCGAAACACTTATGAATATGAAAAAAACGGAGGAGACTCTTCGTAGCCGCAAGGAGGAACTTGAACGTGAAATACGGACTTTAGAGACAAAAGCTGATGCTGCAGATGTTGTCTTTGAAGATACCGCACCACCTCTAACTGGCCAACCTCGCGAAAAAGTGTACACATTACAAGACTATATTCTGGCAATTCTTGTAATAACATTTACCTTTGCATTTATTTGCGCATTCTTTTACACTGGAAAACAAACAAATTGGGATAAAAAAACATTGTCTTATATGGTTGGAGCAGGTATTGTATTAGTTGCTATTGGATTTGCATTAATTCGAGCCTATGCCTAAATGTTACTTATAGATTGTACCGGCGCCAGCGTTAGCTTGCCTCTGTCGCCGATCCTTTGTCAAACTCCTCCACATCCTGATCATTGTCAAATACAATGACACGCTTCCACACGCGCCGCAACCCTTGCGGCTTGCCCAGGAATTCCTCCAGCCTATTTGCCAACTCTGTTAGCGCAAGCATCGGGCTCCCCTTGGCACATTCTTCATGCCATTGCTTATATTTCTTATTGATATCCTGAAGAGTGTGCTCACTCTCTTCAATATCGGGATGTGTGCCAGTACGAATACGCGCAGCCCTAAATGCCGCAAAATGATCTGAGCGCTTTCTATAATCCGCCGATGCCTCCGTAATAATATCTGGCTCAGGTTTCAGCCCATTCCTCAAATACTGGTTCTCATAAATCCATACCAGCTTACTAAAGAGCGCCTGCGGCCACGTCTTAATTCGTTCTTCTAGTGTATAGTCTTTGGGATGTAGATGTTTGATGTCAGGATTCTTCCATGCAGGATCATCCAAATCCTTAAAAGACGCTTCGAAAGGAATCACACGAATACGCCGCCAAGTACCACCATCATTGGAATTCACGGACGGCATTTCATTACACAACAAATGAATACGACCCGTAATTTTGAAACGCTGCTGATCCTGGAAGAGGCCACGCGCCTCAATAATATCATTGCCCGAAAACTGCTTCATACGCGATACATTTAGCGCTGCCCCAGCACCATTCTCTTTTGTCTCTGGCTCTGTCATTGTGATGAATCTGCGATTGCGCAGGCCAATCAGTTCTGGTGTAGCTGAGCCCGAATCCGCCGATTTACGTGTCAGCACCGTCGATGGCAGCGTTGTCGCATAATCGCCAAACGTGTATCGCATAATCTTATCTAGCACTGACTTACCATTACCACCACGCCCCGTCCAAATGTAGAACTGCTGCTCACGATTCATCGCCTCTAAATGCGATGCCATCAGACGCCACATATATTCACGCAGATCTTCACGAGGAAACACCTTTGTCATGAAATCATTAATATCACGGTGAATTGGGTCACTCTCAGCTGCTACAGGATCGTAAGGAATGTAATGGATTGGCTTGAGTCGTTCATCGGGATAATTACCCATCTGAAAGCTCACATAATCACTTGCCTTACCAGGGCGCCATGATACTTTGAATGGACGTTCAGGATTGCCTGTTTCCGTTCGAATATTCAGCACCATAGATGCAGTACCGACCAGATACGGATTACTGTCAAGATTGGAGATGAAGTCCTTGTCATGAAAGAGGGACGCGGCCTCCTTCAGAACGCTGCTCTTATACTCCGTCTGACTCAGTTTGTCAATGACTTTTAGGAGTAGTTTCGTCTGTTCATTGCTAATTTCACGATTACCCTCGGTCATGCTCTGATCCTCTAACTGCCGCCGCTTCTGGCGATACGCCTCCCAGACAAAGTCCGTCAACTCCTCCGAGAGTTGTGTACGAATACTAAATGCCTGTGGAATATTCTCCCATGTATTATTGCGGAATTCGAACCACTCGGTATTTCGTTTCTCCACAAAGGCCGTATAGCGGTCGCTGTAAAGGCGATACATGACTTTGGCGAGGTCATAGTGACCACCGCGGACGGTACGGAGGATGAAGTCGACAATATCAGCATTTACAATCTCCTTGTATTTCTCAGGATTGTCCTGCTTCGCCCACATGCGCAGAGAGCCCATTTTGAGGCTATTAGAGCCCAGAGGTTTACCCCAGTTAGTTGCCCATTTATATTGTAGATCGCGCATGTCATTCGCCGAGAATTTAGGCGATTTCTGACTGAATTCCATCCAGAGATTGAAGCCGGCTTCACTTGGGTCAATGGTATGGAGGCACCATCCAACATCGAGCCATGATTGATAGCCGTCTGCACGGGTGTCGTTAAGGCATTCGAGGACAAATCGGCGGGCCATAGCAATTTCACCTTCGGTGTAGCTTTTATCGACGGCAGCACTCAATTCGGCGATCATCTCACGGGCGGCGGTTGCCTCAGCCGTTTGGGCTGCCGCGGCGGCTGGAAGTTCTTTCGGCGCTTTTACAAGGAGTGTTTTGAGGTGATCGTATGTAGCCTGTTGATGCTCGTGAACTGGCAGAGTTACTGGATGTACATCATGACGAATACTCAGCATTCCAAGGAGCTGGCGCTTTGTATAGGCAGTAATCGGCTTCTTAGTGAAAGAGTCGGTTGCGCAATTATACGTGAAGATGGCCGATAGCTCATAAGGGGGGATATCAGGTTTTGATTCACCGTAGAAGAACCAACCATTCTTCTTAATGACCGATTCATCATACACATCTGCGTCTGCGTTGGTGTATTCAGTCGCCGAGAATGCTTTCTTGACGGCCTCTTTCTCTAGCATTGCCTGCCGAATCACCTGTTGTACCTCTGAATGCAGACAAAGATCGGGGCATTCGATGTGAACACCGTCTTTTAGAACACGCGTTGCACCTCCTTTCTTTTCATAGGGGCGATCACGCAGGCTGCAGAAGAAACGGAGGTCAGATTGACCGGAGGTATCGAGGAATTCTTTGAGTGTTTGTACGTAGGATTTGATGAATGTCTTGATATCCTTTTCAGAGAATCGATGTTCCATAGCGTGTTGTGGCGAGTATTGGAAATCGAGGTCAATTAGGAGTGGGCTGAATCCATCAGGGCGGCGTTGTTCTACAAGATTCTGTGCACGCAGCTTCTTGACAAACAAATAGTCGTAGAGTAGATCGAGGAATTGCTCGTAGTCTGTGTCGGCAATATTCCATTTTCCTCCGCCATCCTTGCTCATCTTGGTAACAGTCCATGTTCCGCCGCGTCCGTCTACCTTACGTTCACGTAGGAACGCGTTTAGTGGATGGTCGTGAATAGAATTAATGGACATGTTGGCTTGCGAGGTCTACTAGCCCATTTGAAAATTGACCGCGTCAATTTTCCGCTGGTGCTAGGTGGTTGGTAGGAAATGCCTTATATTTTATAGGGTGTAATTATGAATCATAATTTTATATAGCAGTGGCAACAGAGTGCCTAAAGGATCAGTTCCGCTTTGCGGCGGCCCGCCCGCCTCGCGCCAAATTTGATTTTAAATTCCAGTACAAAGAATAGCACAGTGGTCCTATAATGTCTATTAAATTCTGCCCTACATGCCGTTATTTCCTATTCCTGGAAAACAGGGAAGTGAATACAGAAGATGATGATAAGACCTCCGAACTCTTCCGCCTTTGTCGTGCATGCGGATATTCAGAGAAAGAGACTGAAGGTTGCCTAATCCTTGAAACAAACTTGCAGGAACGAGTCAATGAAGGTTACAAAATTCTCCTAAATGAATTTACTAAAATGGATCCTACACTCCCCCACGTCAAAAATATCCGTTGCCCCAACGATAAATGCGACTCCAATACTGGCGCCGCCGAACGTGATGTCATTTACATGAAATATGATAATGTTAATCTTAAATTTGTATACATCTGCACCGTCTGCGATCAACATTGGCGTAGCCGCAGTTAAATACACACGTTATGATGGTGTAAGGAGTGCCTTAGGAGTTGATACTATTTTTATTACAAAATGGAATCAGCACCTGCCGCCTCAGGCAGCTACGCAACATCGCAGCCAGATTCAAGAAGTACACGCTCTGCAGCCGCCGGCTCAGCAGCCGCCGGCTCAGCTACAGCTGCCTCAGAATCATCCTCACTCGCAGATAACCTACTCACAAACCTTCAACCCTTTAATTGGCCCAATGAAGATGAACTTGCACTCGTTAAACAATATAATAAAGAGAGCCTAACAAGTGCGCAAAAACAATCCGAACAATTTGACTTAGTTGTTCATCGATGGATTTCAGATATTGAACGGCGCAAAGGACTCTTTTACGATCGCATCACTTATTGGACCGCACAACTCTTCCGCCGTCATCCCGTCTCCACACACATCCTCCATCTCCAAATGCAACGCTCCATGTACGATACATCCTCCGCAGCATATATCATACTCCTAATTGGTAATATTTTAAAATTCTCGGCATTTGCCGGCTCTATCCTATTTTTCTTCGCACGCCATAGCCCATCACTACTACCCGCCGGCCTACGACCAAGCCCAGAACCCGAATCCGATACATGGGGACATTTCTTTTATAAATACAGTATTGGCCTCATAATTGATAAAGCATTTAACACAGTCCAGGCAACGGTTGATATAGGTTATACACTCGCCATTGCAACATTTATTTGGGTAATAATGACCTATATTTCAGCTAGTCTGCAAAATTATAGTCAAATTATTCAGCGCCGTTACAGTTTACAAAAACTGGAAAAACAGTTCCTTGCAGATTTCCAACGGTCCATTCAAGAGCAATTGATGTTTTATCTAAAACCAATTGTATTTGAAGCTTATAAAACATTCCTGGCATTCCCCATTCATCAACGTAGCCAACTCCTCGGCACTTACACGCGCCAAGATCCAGAAATGAAAACAGTTCACACTCTACTCCTAAATGAATGTGAAACAATGGCATTTACAACTAATATGGAAGGACTTTGCACCGCTCAAATTAACGAAAAAACACTGAAACATATGGTAGAATTAGGAACAACGGAATATATTGATTGTTATACTAAATTTATAACATCTCTAAAAGATTGTGGAACACAGCAGTTAGCTGATTTCAGATTGAGGGCAGGAACGGTTGTGTCTGCCTGCGGATCGGCAGCTGCGCGGCTGGCAGCACAGGCAGCAGCTGCTGCCGGCAGAGCTGCCGCTTCAGTGGCAGGTGGCACTTAGGTTAGATCGGCAGGACAACGCAAATCAAATAACTTATTCCCCTTCAACTCTTGCTGCAATTCCTTTATCAGGGACGGGCGTAATTCATTATATAATTTTGTAATTTCATCAACATCTATATTAGGGGTTGTGTCACCGTTATGGCCGGCAGGACAATTAGAGGGTGCTGGATCTGTTGGGCGTGTTGTTCTATAAGCAAACATTGCTTGCGAGGGATTTAATGTAATTGGTGGACGAGGGACACTCACTGTGACGGTGCGACCAGCGAGGGAAATACCGCCAGTGCATTTTGAATTGGCAGACGATCCACTAAATGACTCGACTGATGGTTTTGCACTTGCCGCTGCACTTGCCGCAGCTTTCCGTGCTGCACGCTCTGCAGCCGCCATCTCCTTATTGTATACAGGTGCCTGCGGCATCGGTGCACAACAATCACCTGGCTCACATCCTGGTAATTTATCACTATATGCCTCATAACCTAGCGAATTACAAAAATTCTTCACTAATAAATTGCGATCAGGGCCAGTTACTGGAGAGTAGTCAACAATATATTGCTGGCGCTCATTAAAATTATACGATTTATAACGATTCGCTTTTGGTATACCACCAGTTGGTAAAATTGGATCAGGGACACGATATTGCTGGATAGTATTATTAATACGATTTACAAGGCGCCTATTTGCCTCTGGAAACTGACTACCAGCTGTGTCAATAACACTTGCACTAATCCCTTTACTTGTTGCAATATCATATGATTTATTATATTTAATAAGTACTGTTTCATAACTATCACCAAATTGTGGTGGATCATAACCTGGTGAGCCTGGTCCAAGAAATACATTATAACTATCAAGATTTTTTGCTTGTGCTTGCATATTATTGACAGCTGCATCTTTATTAGGAGTGGCAGGCATGGAGGCGCTTCCAGCGGTGGTAGATGGCGGTAATATTTGTGGGACAGTTAGGAGTCGTGGGGAAGGTGGTGCAGGATCAGCAGGCAGAGGTGATAGATATTTTTGATAATAATTATTAATTAATGTTGACCCAGGAATACTCCCTGACGCCGATTCCATTGCCTGTAAATTTACAGGTGTTGTTGTAGCCTTACCAAGTACAGAACGGAATAATTGATTATAAATCAATACATTCTCTTCAAATATAGGGTCGCGCCATTGTGGTCTTGGTGGGTCATAATTGTCCTCTATCTTCCAGCGAAATGCTGTCCAACTTGCATTATAAGAATGCAAATCATTATAGTATTTTTCTACCTGCTCAGCAGTATAATAGGGCTTTGTAGTTGTTGTAGTCTCAGGTCCAGGCAGCGTTATAGATGTTATAACAGTTTTATTATTATCCTCTACAAGACTTACAATACGTGTATCTTGTGTTGTTGTACCAGATGCAATGTCTGTTAAAAATAAACCTGCCCTGCAACGTGTCAATGATCCAGATATATCAATTCGCTCAATTGTATTTAATTTAACGTAAAATCGGTCTTTGAATTCATCGGCTTTTAGGAGCTCTTGTTGAATGAGAGCAATGTTATTTTCACATGCGGTTGGGGGATTTGGCAGCGTTGATCTGTCAATATTTGCACTTTGAACACCACCCATACTACTTACTTAATAACTCATATTTTCTAACAAAACCGGAGCGCCAGCTATAGGCATAATACAATTGTCAATGTGACAAATATATTATACATTGATTTGATTGAAATGTAGGAACTATCCTAAAATACTACTAATTGTTGCACGTATATCTTCTTTTAATTTTGCAAGTAATTCTTGGCTTTCTGCCTGGACAACAGGATTTGTTGCACTATTTGCAGCAGCCGCGGCTGCGGCAGAATCACGTTCACGTTGCAGACGACTTCTGCGACCTTCCATCTCTTTTAAGATGAGTTTGGCAGCATCGGATATATCATCATCATATTTCACACACACCTGTCCAGCACCGCCTGTATTACATTTGGGCTTCGTAGGCTTCTCCGCTTCCGTCGCAGATGCCATACGTTTTTGCGCAGCTTCATACAATATTGGTAACTGTGTAACTGGTACATCATATTTGATTGTATTTGGTGCCCTATCAATGCGTTGACCAACAGAAGATGCAGCGAGAGGAGTTAGAAACATCTTGGGCTTTGTAAGTAATTCATAGAGGGCATTAGGGTATTGGGGGATTGGCGGCAAAGCCCCAAAATCGCCTGGTAAAGAAAGCTGCTCATAATTGTTAAAACGTCTCAGAATTTGAATCGCGTTTTCATTAAATGAATCAACTTTGCCAACAAATAGTTTATCTTCCCAAGGTGGTAATGGCGGATTATAAGGACGTTTTGCATCGTCTATTTGACGCCAGCCATCCTGATTGACCCAATAAAAATTATAGTCATTTAGGAAGTTGTAGTATTTTTCAATATCATCGACGCGGAATGATTCCATGGATGCGAGTTTGGCGGCATAGTTGGTTTGATCAAGACGATTAGGGAAACCGGACGCGGAAAAGGAGAGTTTATTAAAATTATACCGCTGACTTGTTTCGGGTTCGGGTGGATCACTTGTGTTCTGGCTACTATAGGTCATAAGACAGCTTTGTAGGCCACATTTAGTAGGATCGTAGTCAAATCCTTTTGTTTTACAAAGATTGCGCTGGACATCAAATTTACCCTGTAGGTCAATAATTTGATTGAGGTACCAGTTTTCTTGTGTAGTATTCACATTTAGGCATCGATTTAGATTTGTGGTTGTGGGGGCGGTGGCTGGAGGGTCGACGAATCCTTCTCTATACGACTGCCCCTGGGCTTTGGCGTTTGCCTGGAATGCCTCACGCAACTGCCCAGGCGCTCTGGCGTTGGTAAACGCCTCAACACCACTTGCTGTATAATTGGGCGCTATAAATGGTAAGTCAAACACCTCACTGCCTCTAATTCCCGCTTGATATTGGCGTATTTGATCATATAAACGTACATAACGATCCAATATCTGCTTGTATTTTTCACCAGCTATAGGAGGGTCAAATCGAACAATTGTATTATATCCAACAGCTTTTGCCGAGTCAATTGGTTGAGGAATATATTTTGTACCGGACAAAAATAGCAGCCTATAATTGTCATATCCTGGAGTTGCTCGTAATGCAGCCTGTTCGGCCTGTTGTGCAGGTGTGAGCGTAGTCCCAGGCTCAGTACCAGGTGCAGGTAGATAGTTGGCCGCATTCCCTACAAATTGCGGCTGTGGATCAGGTAAAAGCATAGATTCAGGCGGTGGGCGTGGAACAGGTGGCGTATTGAGAACTTCAACCATCCGTAAATCTTTTATGAATTTTTCGTAATTTACAATTTGGTATCTATACGTTGCAATATCGCTTACAAAATAAGGGTCAACCTCTCTATCTTCAATCCAAACAGGTTGTGGTGGATTATAGACTAATTGCTGAATAGGCTCTGTTAGCTCAACCTGATTGTTCGCTCCAATACGTGCAATATTCCGAAAACGCTGATTATATTGCTGTAATTGCTGCATGTAGGCTCGTGCAACAGACACAAAGACAGGTCGATATTTTATGGGGTCATGTCTTTGGGGTGTCAAAGGTATATTACCCATACTTACTAATTGCACGCATTTTATTGAGTTGCAGGTAGGCGCAAACTGAATAGTTTTTCATTTTTAAGTGTGTCATGTACATCTTTGACAACACGCTGTGTTAGACTTTTCTTCAGTTCTTCAGAAAGAGTTGGATTCGTGCATTTAGTGGCTTTCTTTGTAATTGCAGTCGGGGCTTTTGATACTCGTGTAAATCTATAAGGTTCAAAACTCACCTGATTGAGAGCTGTTGCATCGGCGTCGGCATCACATTCCTCGACTGGGATACTGTCTTTCGGTTTTTCACAAGCCTCCTCAAAGAGCGATGCGTCAAGACGGTTTGCACTCTGTTCGGGTACACAGCATGGTCCTTCGCAACCAGTGTATTCGTCGTTACGAAGAGGTACTGCACCACCCGCCTTTTGGCATGCAAGAACAAAGGCAATTGCACGATTTATTCCCTCAGGAGTTGTATCAGCAGCATTTATGGGAGTTGCAGCATCGAATACTTTGAATTTCTTTGTTTGGCTGACAAGCTGAGGAGGCGCAGAGTCACGCTCGGCAGTTGCTGCCGGTTTGCAACCGTATGCTTCAATATCACAACCAATATACGCATTTCCAGAATCAGGCTTCTTAACTGCCGCTACTCCACTTGTCTGGATATCATTCACAATTAGAGCCGCCTTCCTATATGCATTTGTCTCCGCATTTATCTGCTTGCGAGTTATCAAATTATATGTTTTATATGGCTGGTCACTATATTTACTCCATACACGGCGGCGAGCATTGTAATCGTGGATTTTATAGGTGATAGGGGTGCTGCCGGCGGCGGCGCCAGGTGCTGGTGCTTGGACTGTGCGTGAGTCAGGCTTGATACCATAACAATAATTTGCTCGTACAGTCGGACTTGATGTTGGATTTACTCCTGGTTTTCCCGTTATAGATATCGCACTATTGGGTGCACTCTCATTAATGACAACGTATGATTTTACGGAGTCGTTGGATACATAGGCGGGTACAATCATATCGGCGGTATTAGAGGTGTCTTTAAAGAGATCGGCTAATTGTTCTTTGGTTGCACGGACGGCGCCGAATGGTCTGCAGGTATCATCACGCTGTGTAATGGACTGTGGTGCCTCTACAACAAACACCTCCATATTTTCAGAGACCGATTTGCGCGCCCATTGCTTCTTAAATGCATTAAAGGGAAATATTTTATAGAAAGTTTCTTGGTTATTATTTGTTAATTTATATAATACGTCATTTGTTGGCTTTGTACCATAACAAACAAGGCCATTTGTAGTTGCGGGTTGATCTTTTACAACAATAACTCCATTTGTTTTAAGAGGTGAAGTTTGCCCAGGAAGACATAGTGGATCTGCCGAGCTTGTGCTAACTGGATAGGCGATACGAGTGAGTGTGGATGTTATTTGTACAAGACCATCAGCACACCAATCAGCACCTGCAGCCAACTCCGCTTGTAGATCACCAATTGTTGCAACACGTCCATCAAACAATTCACATATATCATTTATCATATTTTCATTTATTTTAATGGAAGATTCCATAATACCTATTTTGTTTACTTGTTGAATAAGGAAACATTCTTGTGTGCTGCTTGCTGGTGGTGCTTGGGTGGGTGGGTAGCGATTACCGATGATGGTAAATTTGTCAGGTGTAGAATAGTATATTAAATCACCAGATTCATCACGAATTTGCATAGTAATTAATTGGGGATCTTGTCGTTCTTCTAAAATTTGGCTTGTGATTGTTGCACTACCAGCTGAAATGTCTCCATTTGTAGTATCTATTTGTAACTGTGAGGTGGCTGCTGTCAGTTGTAATGTTCCAGGAATTGATGTATTATTTATATATATTTTATATCTACCAGCACCTAGTTGACGAGTAATAGTTTGAGTTCCTGATCGAGTTTGAAGTTTAATATTAATTTTTGTTTTTAAACTATTATCATATTCTAAAGTCATAATATTATTTCCTATATTTCCTCCAGTACTTCCTAAGCTACCTCTATAAATAGTGTATGTTTGTGTACTACGTAAAAATCCTTGCCCAGCGGTCCCTGTTGTTGCAGGAGGAGATATTCCATTATTGTTAAAATAATTATA
>JACCDO011980477.1_pt1 | contig 15757 bp, 16 predicted proteins | sample 7446101 | NCBI WGS metagenome assembly JACCDO01 (sample SAMN15323440, study PRJNA562643) | freshwater metagenome | isolation source: river surface water | place: USA:Blue River Watershed | collected 2017-08-16
GAAGTAATGAACGTTCATATGCGTATTATTACAGAAGACAATATTGACCAACTGTTAAGTATGTCTTATTCTGACAATATTAATAAATTAATGAAAAGCGATAAAAAAATTGTAGATACCATTGGAGAAATAAATGAAATAATTACGAAAACACTTCGAGAACCAGTGCAACCAGTTGGTTACGTAGAAAACCCGGTGTTACCAGAGCCAGTGAATATAGAGACAACTCCATCAGAAAAGTCGTCTCCACCATATGCAGTAGACTCACCAGCGTACAACCCAGATTCCTCACCTCCATATGCCGATGTTTCTCCGGCTTACAATCCTACATCACCACAATACAATCCTACATCACCACAATACAATCCTACATCACCACAATACAATCCTCAAACACCATCTGCTACTCCACCATCCGAAAATAACCAAAAAATTGCAAATAGTTCAAATATTTTAGAAGTAGAACAACCACAAGAGGAAAAACAAACAGAAGAAAACACACAAGACAAAGCTTCTACAAATGATTCAGAAATTAGAAAGATTTCTGTGCAACCTCAAAATGAAATAGCTTCTACAAATGAAACCAGGAAATTCACATTATAATTATTGTAAAATTGTAAAACATTATTAAATAAAATTGAATATAAAAATATTCCATTCTATATTTATATTATACTATAGAATGGCCAGTCAAAACTCTAGCGTTTTAATTTCTCATATCTTTACCTCTAGAAAAATTCTTCTAGAATTAATGGAAAAACAAGGATACAATGTAAATGATTACGCAAACTTTAGTATTAACGAAGTAAATTCAATGAAACAAAATAATCAACTTGATATGCTTTTAGAAACAAGCGACAATAATATAACTTCTGAAAACCCAAAAAAGAAAATATATATTCGTTATTATTTAACGGTTAGACCCGCAGCAAAAAATATTCAAGAGATGATCGACGATTTGTTTATTCTAACAGAAACACTTAAAAAAACAGACACATTATTTATCATTATTAAAGACGATCCGAATGAAACTTTAATTAATGAAATAAAACACATATGGGAAAGTGAGGGAATTTTCATAGTTGTTGAAAGTATAAAACGACTTCAATTTAATATACTAGAACACACTCTAGTGCCTCCACATCGTGTTGTGTTAGAAACAGAAGTACTTGAAATTATGAAAAAATACAATATTACAAGCAAAACCCAATTTCCAGATATTTCTAGGTTTGATCCGGTAGCGCGCGTGATTGGGCTTAGACCTGGACAATTATGTCATATTATTAGACCAAGTAAAACAGCAATTGAATCAAATTATTATAGAATTTGTGTATAAAATGATCTAAAAATATTTAAACTAGTTATTATAATTAGTATGGAGTTTGAAAAACCAAAAGATTCCGGATTTACAATTTATAGCAAAAGCGGTTGTCAAAACTGTTTAAAAGTAAAAAATTTATTAAAAGAAAAAAAGTTGGATTTTAATGTGATAGATTGTGATGATTATATTATCGAGGATAAAGAGAATTTTTTGCTTTTTATAAATAAATTAACGCAAAAAGATATCAAGACTTTCCCTATGATTTTTTACAAAGGCGAGTTTACAGGTGGTTATAACGAAACAAAGGAAACTGTTGATAAACTAGTATCATTCGACGACGACATAGAGTTTTAGAGCCTGATAGTCTATTTATATTCATTATATGATTTTTGTATAATGAATAATTAGCTATAGAATATTATAAAATATTATGAAAATTAAATATAATATATAAATATATTAATGACTATAGAAGATCAAGAAATTACACAAAATAGATATCCAGAAGCTAGCGATTTTTCGCAAACTTTGGAAACATTACAATCACAATTACCAGCCATTTTAGAAGACTTTAAAAAATATTACGTTTTTTATAATAAGACTCCTGACTACCCAGAATATCAACAGCTTTTCGAAAATATTAAAAGTAATTTAAATTCTATTAATTCAGATCTATTTACGTTGTCAAATGATGTGCAAGGTAATATAGATAGTCTTAATAAAGATCTAACAGATTTAAACAGCCAAATAGAAAGAGAAAAGGAAAAAAACAGAAAACTCAAATTAGATTTAGGTATAGTAGAAAATAAAAATAACGCAGCGACGGAAATGATATATGATTATAAGAAAATGTATGAATCTGGATATTTACGAAACTGGGGTCTTTTTTTAAGTATTTTGGTGGTTGGAGTTGCTGTGTCTAAATTATATAAGGGTTCGAATGGTAACTTAAATAAATAAACAATTTCATTTTTGTCGCGGTGAAACGAATGATTTTTTATATTTGCAAAATTTAAAATGTTAGGGCCTTTTTTTATCAATCCAAAAATATATAATCAAAAGTTGCACGATTATATTGCTGAAACAAATAAGCGTTACCTTAGAAATTTAAATGAACGTAGTGAGTATAACAACAAATATGCCATTTTAAATTCTGTTATAAAAACTGTTGATAAACAAAGTGATACACAAAGTGATACACAAAGTGATACACAAAATGATAAAACAAATAAATATCAACTAAACAAAGCTCAAATATTTGGTTCTATTTCTGGTATTTTTTTGGTGTCTACTTTTATGTTTTATGTATATAACTTAAGAAAGTGAATATGTTTTTCTTATATTATATAAATGGGTACACAAGAAAGCCAAAATACAGATGAAGAAAGTAAATCAATTATTTTAGATTTAGAAACTTTAACTAAAAAATATCAAACTCTTTTAATTGAATATCAACAGGCAGTAGTAAACTACATAACTTATATTAAAGGAGAGCAAACCGATTCATCAAATAATAAATCCTTTGTAACGATTAAGGGTTCTTATTGGGGTACATCGGGAATATCGCAAAATAATTCAAATACATTGCAAAAATGTATGTCTTCTTGTGAAAAAACAAATGGGTGTACGGGCGCAACCTTTAACGCAACAGATTATAATACACCTATGTGTTTTATTCGAGGAGGTTCATCCGCCATTACTACCGGAAAAGAGGGTGATAATGCAATTATAAGTAAAGGTCAATATTTGCTTTCTATAGTGCAGAGTATAAATGGACAACTCACCAAAATTAACGAAGAAATATTAGCAAAAACTACACAAGGGCAACCTTTATATGATTCGACCTTAGAAGAAAGTATTTCACAAAATAAATTGTTAAAAGATAAATATATAGCTTTGACTTTAGATCGCAAAAAAATTACAGAAATGATGAATGAATATCAAACTTTAGATGAAATACATATACAAGAAGATATTAAAATTAACCAAAATTATTACTCGTTTTTTTTATTGTTAGCTCTATCAATTCTAATTATGTATATTTTATACACGTTCTCGGGTACATCAAATAGTAGTGCAGTAGTACAATCAGGAGAAGTCTTAAGTAATAATACATACTATATTGTTTTCGGTATACTAATAATAGCTTTAACCATTCATTTTTACAGAGGATATTTTTCTCTCTAAATTGGTGATAGAAGAGTTTCTATCATTCCGTTTTTCAAATAAAAGATATAAATAATAAATGTTTTCTTATTATTTATATAATATATGTCTTTACAAGTACAACATTTAAGCGATCAATTTAACACATTATTAACGCAATACAAAGATACGTACGAGAATTATATTAATGTAATCAATTCAAATGATAATACTTTAACAACTGTGCCTAATTCTGCGTTTTTTGGTAAAACGAATATAAACAAAACGGAAAATTCTTCTTTGAAAAAATGTCAAACATCTTGTACAACAAACGCATTATGTTCGGGTGCTACATTTAATAATACTTCAAATGATTGTACGTTAATTAGTGGAAATGGAAGCATCATTCCAAAAACGAATTCTACTGCGATTGTTCAAGAAGCTATTTATTATAGTTATCAATTACAGAATATTAACAATCAGTTAATGAACATTATCGAGCAAATGATGAAGATATCTAAAAATAATTACGACCAATATCAAGAAAATAAAGATCAAGTCCAACAACAAAACGCGGCTATTAATAATAATTACGACATATTAGCACAAGAGAGAGAACAAATAAATGAAATGATACGTGAATTCGAAACGATACATTCGGCTTACGAAAATGGTTCTATAATGGTAACATCAAATTATTATAAATTTATTTTATTCTTGGTTGTAGTAATATTTTTGGTATTTTTATTTGTTAGATTTACGCTCCTAGGAGAAGAACAACAAAGAGGAGGTGGAAACAATTATTCATTACTATCGTTTTTATTTCTTATTTTCATAGTTTCTTTTATTATATTTATTAATTCAAAAATATTTTCAAACTTTATTGATACGTGCAATTGTCGTAAATGAACGCGCACAAATATAATTGATAAAATAAAATTTAATTATAATATATTTTTGTATATCAATATATTAGTATGTCAAGTATAATAAACAATTTATTTTCAAATTTAAACAATTTACCGAAAAATAGTCCTACAACGAAAACCCTTCACAATAGTTTATCAAGTCCGGCCTTAAATCAAGGAGAGAAATTTAAAAAATACCAGAACAAAATTATAAGTAATTTAGAGAAAAAAATTGAAAATGCAAACTCTAAAGAAGGATTTTCTTCGAACGCAAATATCTTGACTGAGCAAACAAATACTGTTATTAGAAACAACAAAGGTTTAGCAGAAGACCAGCATACGCTTGATAACTTAAAACAAGAATATAGCTCTACCGTAAATGAATACGGAGACCTAGTTAACAAAATAAAAAAATCTACTACAAATTATTTGGATCGAGTTAATCCAAACAACCCATATTTAGGTAAAAATGTTTGTTTGACTGACGGTACTTGTGGATATGTAACACAAAAGGGAGTTTTTAAAGTATACCCAGATACCAATACATTTAATAATACAGCTGGTAAAAATGGGTGTCCAAAATCAGCATATATAAAAATAAACGGACAAGGTAATATAAATAATATTGGTTCTGTAATTTCTAGCATTCCTCCCTTGATAGTAGGTACACCAATGCAATCGGGACAAAGTTGTGGAAATGAAGGAACCAATGTCCTTGTTGATCGATTAATAAGTGATCCAACAGTTTCATACATAGGCTGTTACGCAGATAATAATATCAGTCCTTTAATGACCTTTATAGACGGTTCGCCTTCGCTAGTTGCTACAGATAGTTCCTCTACTGGTTTATATACCTACGACGAATGCAAAACTTCTGCAATCAATGCAGGTTATCGTTATTTTGCTCTACAAGGTGTGGATTATTCAACGTCTAAAGGTTATTGTGCCGCCACTAACGATAAAACAACTGCAACAAGTTTAGGAAATAGTTATATCATAACAAGCCAAATACCATTGTGGACGTCCGGAACAACAGGTGATAATCAAGGGTCTGTCGCAGTATTAAACGGGGACGGAACGCTAGTTGTGAATAACACTTCAGGAACCACCGTATTCACTACACCAGTTCCCGAAAGCGTACAATCACAACCAAACCCATATATCGGATGCTATAAACTAGACAATCAATCGAAAAATTATGAATTGGCAAATCGTTACACGCTAACTTTTGATCAATGTCAAGATCTCGCAACAAATAAAGGTTATCAATATTTCGGTGTTGGTGGGAACAATAGAAAAGATATCGTGAAACAATGTATTGGATATAATGACTTAAAAACCGCTCAACAAAATGGGTTGTCAAAAAAGTGTAAAAATAAAACGTCTGGAGGTACTGGAGCCGCTTCTGTTTATGCAACTGATAATAATAGTACACTAGGAAATAGTTATTTAATTCTTCAAGACGACGGGAATATGTGTATCTATGGTGGAACAGGTCCTAGTGATAACCAAGGGATTATTTGGTCTTCTGGTACAAATGGTAAACAACAAGAGTCTAATCCACTGTATGCTGCGGCAAATGGTAAATACGGAAAAAATTGGATACCTAGTAATTCTACATTGGCTGCAGGCGATTTTGTTGGATCTACAAAGGGAAATATAGCTCTTGTTATGCAAACAGATGGTAATTTAGTGTTGTACACATTTACAAAAGGTTCTAATTGTAAAAAAATGTCAGATGGTAATTATGGTGCCGGTGTAAGTGGAAATGCGTTATATGATATTGGTAAAGTAGGTAATTTGGCTAGTATGTCTAAAACCGGTTATATTGATCAAGACGCGAAACTAGTTGTAAATAATAATAAATCTAAAAATAGCAACAAAAAATCTTCTAGTGTAGAAGGTTTCAATGTTTCAACCATCGACACTACGGTGTATGATAATTACGTACAAAATAAAGACCCTACTTCTAGTGATGGTTTAAAATATGCAAACAGCGTGCAGAAACAACAAATGGAAGACCTACAGATTAAATTAAACTCATTGGCTAGTCAAATCTCAAGTTATACCGGTAAATTTGACACAGGTCTAGTAGATACTCAATCACAATCTCAAACAAATACAGACGGTATTCAAGACTATTTAGATAATTTAAATACAATCAATAGTAAAATTACCAATTTTGATACAAACATTGAAAACATATTAAAAGACAGTGATATTGTTGTATTGCAAAAAAATTATAATTATCTATATTGGAGTATTCTAGCGTCGGGGTTGGTATTAATAGCAATGAATATTACAAAAAAATAAAACGAAATTATATTATATAATTATCTTCTTATAATTTATATAATATGTCAGGTCAACCAAATATCTCACAAAATAATGAGCAAATACTTGCTGATATTCAATCATTACAACAAATGGAACAACAACTATTTAATAATTTAGAAACAAATACTACTCTCTCCCCTCAAGAACAACAACAACTAATCGAAAAAATGAACCAGCTTTCAAATATGCGTATAAATTTGTACAAAACATTAAGCGGAGTTAATAGTTTTTTTCAAAACGCATTGTCTTCATCTGTTGGAACATTAGAAGATCAAACCGCTGCCATTAATATTGTTGAAAATGAATTAAATAATTCAAAAAAAAAATTAGAAGTATTAGAGGCAGAGAAAAATAATAAAATTCGTCTGGTTGAAATAAACAACTATTACAGCGATAAATATGCAGAACACTCGGAATTAATGAAAATAATTGTTTTAACACTTCTTCCTATTATTATTTTAGCATTTTTACATAATAAAGGGTTTTTACCAAATGCAATTTATTTAATTTTACTTATAATTATTGGTGTCATAGGTGCTTATTTTTTCTGGACCAAATATGCTTCCATTGTAATGAGGGATAACATGAACTATCAAGAATACAACTGGGCTTTTAATCCTAAATCAGTTGCTACCTCTTCATCAACCGTCACAAGTGATCCTTGGACAATCCCTTCTATGCCTGGAACTTGTATAGGGCAAAATTGCTGTTCTGAAGGTCTAACGTGGGATTCTACTTTAAATCAGTGTGTAGGTTCTTCAACTGTTCAAGATACAACTACACAAACACAATCAACGGATGCTTTTACAACATTAGAATCTATGGTTAATAATGTCTTAACTAAAAAACAACCAGGTAAATACAATTATGATTACAGTATGTCGTCACAAATACAAGCACCAATGTCAAAAAGTTTTATCAATAATTCAATGAAATAAAAACTGTTATATTGTGTATAAACTTTATAAAATCTACAAATTCTTATAATTGTATAATATAGTATGGTTAAATCCTTTGATATGAGTAAATTAAACTCGTTTATACAACAAGCTTCAAATACAATAATGTGTAATACTGAGTGTCAAAAACAAAAAGAAGCAGAGAAACTTAAGAAGGCATATTTGAAATCACAAGAAACTTTAGCTTCTGCTCCAAATCGATTACAGACCGCCGAAAGAAATTATGTTATATACACACAAGGCCAAACTGCATATGATGAATTACAAGATCGTGAATTAGATGAAAAGGCAACTGTTATTGTCGATACATTTAAAGAAAATTTTGATGAAGAAGTAATCAAAATACAATCACAAATAAACAGCTATAATGGTCTACTTATGAATTATAAAAACGTTCTTGAATTATTAATGAAATATGAAAAAGAAAATGGCGAATTGTTTAAAGATATTAAAAAGGAAACAAACGATGTTCTTACAAACGAGCGCAAAAGTTTTTATGAAGACCAGAATATAGGGTCATTGAAGTTTTATTATTTCTATTTTTTACTAATCATATATGTTATTTGCGTACTTTGTTTCGCGGCATTCTCTCTAATTTATCCTTCACAAAGCAGTTGGATTGTTCGATTAGGCATATTTGTACTCTTGATTGTTCTACCATTTGTTTCAACTTGGATTTTAGGAATGATAATATATTTCATATACGAAGGTTATAATTTGTTACCCAAAAACGTTTACATTGAAAAAAATTTTTAAACCAAAATATGTATTAAAAAATTTATACATATTTTATTACATATCGTTCATTGGATATTTATTACATATCATCCATAGGATCTTCTTCTGGATAAAGAATCTTAACACAATGCCATCCAGTAGTCTTACATTGACCAAATTTCTTATTCATATATTCATATAATTCTTCACCCTTTGGTACTTTTCTAGAACCCTGGGATTCTTCGAACCATTTCTTGAATTCAGCCATTAATTCGGTCTTCTTAATCTTGTCTTTATTTTCGCCAGTTTTAACAATTTTCTCACTAATAAACGCCGCAATATGGTCTTGTCCTTTTCTATATTTATTTGAAGCATTCAATACAGTCTCACAATCTTCAACAATACCATCTGTTTCAAAAGCACGTTTTACTAACATACTTGCGAAAACTGGTGCAAATAAAGGTAATTTGTCTTTTAAACTTTTATCCTTTACAAATACATATGGTGTGTCATCGGTATGTGTTTCTCCTTCGTCAATAAATTTCGCAGGGAAGTCACACTTTCGAATTCTTCTCCAAGTTCCATCATCATTACTTTCAATATCAAATAAATTATTTGTACAAACGACCAAACTAAACTGTGGATCGAAAATTTCCGATTCCGAATACAACCCTCTTGCTTGAATCGGATCACCTCCAGTAAGCTCCTTCATAATACCTTCATTTAATTTTACACCTTTTGATGGCTCTTGCATCACTGCATATCTAACGCCCTTCAATTTAAGGACTTCATCCGAAGTTCCGCCAATTTTACCTCTCACATCGGTAACTAAAGTAATTGGAACTGTGCCCTTGTATTCGCCTAAGGTAACCGACATTAGATCCGCAATAATCGATTTGCCGTTACTACCACTACCGTGATAGACATTGAATGTTTGATTTTTATTTGCACCAATTAAACAAGCGGCCAAATGATCGCGCATATATCTATTTAAATCGGGAATTGGAAATAATTTATTCATAAACACTTCGATCTCTGATGCAATCTGAGTGAATTCGTCATTATCAGTATTTTCTCCTTCTGGATAATGAATATAATTTATTTTAGTAGATTTAGTAATGTAATCTTCTGGATATCCTTCCCGAAATGTTTTATTGATAAAATCGACAACACCGTTATTAAAACACATCAAATATTTATTTGTATCCATATGTCTAATAAATTCGCCGTCATAAAATATTTCTGCTGCTTCACGCATAATATGATCTTTGTCAGCAGTTTTCTTTAATTTTATACTAAGTTCGCTTATTATTTTGGCCTTCTTTTGTAAAAACGCCCTTCTTTCATCATCTTCTTGATACTCTAGAAATTCGCGGGATAATTGCTCAACCTTCGACGATAATAAACAATACATCTCTTCCGATATTTTTGACCGAAGACTAAGGCCTTTATCACTTACCCATCGATGATTTCTAAAATGAAACCATATACCTCTTTTATCATAACTAACACATACATACTTATCTTTATACATTTGCTTCAACACCATTGCGGCGTCGTATTCGGTGCCAGTTTCGTAATATTTTTCCAAGAAATATTCGATCGTAGTCTTTTTAATTTTTTCATATTCTTCAAAATTTTCTTTACGAAGCCAATACATAATAGATTTACGAGTTACTTTTATACCGTCTTGATTTGTTTTATGAAATTTCTTCCATTGGCAGTATAATTCTGGAATACTATTATAATCGAAGTCAGGTGCTTTACTTCGCAGTTTTACCCAAGATAAGAATAAACGTTCATCTGTGTGCTTTAAAGCAAAGGCTACTTGTCGATTATACAAATGCGAACCTGGCGCATAATACTTTTCAGGTAACGCTTGCGCAAAATGATGTGTTTCGATTATTTCGTATTCATTTGAGCTAAAACCCTTTAACATTATATTTACAGCTTTTTCTAGCGTATCGGCATCCTTAATATCAGTGATTGAAATATAATCTTCGCCTGAATTCAATTCGTCTTCGTCGACAATGAGGTTCATTTTAATTCTACTTGATGCTTTCTTGAAACCCTTTGCCCCGCCTTTGGCTTCTAATCGTTTATTGTATTCGTCAATAATTTTCGGATTCAACTCAAATCTAGGATGCTTATCGTATTGAACAGATAGTTTTTCAAAATGATTTTTTAAATCAAAATCGGCAACATCCAGTTCGTCCATTCCATATTCTTTGTCGGCTCCGTCTAATTTCAAAACATAATGATGGGTAAATTCATAAGCTTCATTTCCTGGTTTTCTAGAGCCATATAACTGCCAATTGGTCTTGCCCTTACTAATTCCTTCGTCTAATACAGAGTCCCAAGAATTGATTAGAGGAAGGTCCCAAATTCCAGATAATTTTTCGATCATTTTGTCACGAATTATAGTCTGTATTATATGATCAATTTGTAATCCGATTATCATATGAATACCATCTTTTGTTAATGAACCGTCCGCTAACCTATTTACGTTTGGTTTTTCAAAAATAAATACAGAAAACGGAATATCTGGTTGTATAATGAAACATTCCTTAAGTACTTCGACATATTCACATACCATATCAGAAACATTTTCTCTAGTATGTTGTCTAGAGATTACGTCTGCGCTATATCTAAAATCAAAATCTACAGCCATTGGTCCTCCACTTTCCAACTGTTTTTCTGTCAAATATTCTTTACGTTTTTTTATAAAGATATTGTCATAATATAAGCTGTAAAAGGTGGGTAGCTCTTCTTTTGGAATTATAAAACAGCCGGGGTATATATTTAACTCTTTGTCTGGTATTCTTGTGTGTGTATGTACAACCGAATCTCCTGGTTTATGCCCTTCGCTATTCTTAGCGCTATGCTTTGCAAGAAACTCATTTAAATCTTTGAATTGAGACGTTGGCGTCATTTTTATTGTCATTGTTGATATAATATAGAAACATTTTTCTATTTCATTTTTTTTAAAATTAAATTAATCAAAACGGAATTATGGTCTCCTTTATTATAACATAAATATATTTTAACTGCATTTAAGGATAAAAACAAATATAAAATAAAAATAAGGATAAAATAACAAACTATTTAAATTTAATTTTAAAAATATGGTTTAAAACGAAGACGATATTTTAATGTAGCAAATGTCTGCATTAATAATATCAAAAGAAACCATTACAAGATTGTTGCGCGATGTAAAACAAATTATCAAAAACCCTCTCACTGAAAATGGTATTTATTATATTCACGATGATACTGATATGATGAAGGGGTACGCACTTATAATTGGTCCTCACGACACACCCTATTTTGGAGGCAATTATTTCTTTGAATTTGAATACCCTCGTGATTATCCACATAGTCCACCAAAGGTAAAATATTGGACAAATGGCAATAAAATAAGGTTTAATCCGAATTTATATACGTGTGGAAAAGTGTGTGTTTCGTTATTAAACACTTGGCGCGGTGAACAATGGACCTCTTGTCAATCAATTTCAACTGTACTGCTAACATTATGTACATTGCTTTGTAACGATCCACTATTAAATGAACCTGGTGTAGGCAAAGGACACAAAGATATGAATCATTATAATGAAATTATACAGTATGCAAATATCGATATAGCGATTTGTTCTATCATTGAAAAAAAGGATGGTATTTATATGCCTTTTTTTGAAAATTTTTATCCATTCGTTAAGGAGAATTTTATAAAGAATTACGATAAATTAGTAGAATTTTCTGAAAAAAAAAACAGTGACTTTAAAAATACTGTTGTTAATTTTAAAACTGATTTTTATAATATGAATATTAATGCTGATTATGGTAGACTAATTTTGAAATTGAAAGAGGCTAAGGATTTGTTGTCATAAATATAATATAAAAGAAAATTGAAATAAATAAATAATTTAAAAGTATAAATATATAACAAAGATGCACTTCTGTTCTAACTGCTCCAACATGTATTATATTCGAATCAATAGTGATGATCCGAACAAGCTCGTTTATTATTGTAGAAAATGTGGCAACGAAGATAAATTACTTGCCATAGAAAATGTATGTGTATCGAAAACACAAATTAAAAAATCAGAGCAGACATTTAGTCATATTATCAATAAATATACAAAATTAGACCCCACATTACCGCGAATAAATACGGTTTTGTGTCCGGATCCAGATTGTCCCACAAATAAAGATGGTGCACCTCGTGAAATTATTTACATTCGGTACGACGATAGCAATATGAAATACATATATTTGTGTTCGGATTGTGATACTGTTTGGCAAACAAACGAAACAGCGTAAAAGAATTTTATAAATTTAATTGTTTTTATTATTTTTATTTTTAAAGAAAATTGAAATAATATATTAAAAGTATATTTAGTTAATATAAATAACAATGAGTGACAACGAATATTATTCCAATAGTGATTCTGAGAATTCAGACAAAGAAGACTCTGATAATGAAGAAACGGTGATTTCTTCTAGTAAAAAACCATTATTCAAACCATCTATCAATATAAAACAAATAGATGACGACAAAGATTATGATATTGATGATTCAGAACCAGATGATGCTGATGAAGAGGACGACGACATTGATGAAGATGATGATGTTCAAGTAGGTGGTGTAGACGATTTTCCCGATGATAATGAGGACTATATTAAAAATGACGACGAAGAAGATAGTGATATAGAATTAAATGAAGATGGTGAGCCTATTGAAAAAGACGTAGCATCCAAGGTTTCTTCTAAAAATAGCAAACCAAAAAAACCTCAAATGATTATAGAAGACGAAGATGATGAAGAAGATGATGAATATGATGAAAATTATTTGCAGAAATTTGACAATGAAATAATAAAAAATTACGTCAACGAATTCCATCCTGAATGTTTAAATCATAATTATGCAGAAATAACTAAATTGTCTGTTATTGTAAGAAATCCGGATGGTATTATTGTTGATCCGCTTCATAGAACAATTCCATATTTAACGAAATACGAAAGAGCTAGAGTGTTGGGACAGCGTGCCAAACAAATTGAAACTGGTGCAAAACCTCTTGTAAAAGTTCCAGAAAATGTTGTCGATAGTTATATCATCGCTGAACTAGAACTTAGAGAAAAAAAAGTTCCTTTTATTATTAGAAGACCTATCCCAGGTGGGGGATGCGAGTATTGGAACCTTAAGGATTTAGAGCAGATTGCATTTTAAAAATGTAAAAGAGAAATTTATAAAATACTATTATATATTTTTATTTAAAGACAATGATTTAAATAAGAAAAAATGGAGAACAAAAATATTACTTTATGTGAATATATTTGGATTGGTGGGAATGGTGAATTAAGATCAAAAACAAGAGTTCTGAAAAACTTATTTCCAGTAAGTGATGTTAAAAATATTCCTGAATGGAATTATGACGGTTCGTCTACAAATCAGGCTCCTTCTCACGGAAATACTGAGGTTATTTTAAAACCTTGTGCGATATACAAAGATCCTTTTCGGTTAATTAATAATTGTGATTGTTTTTTAGTTTTATGCGAAACGTATGATAATGATGGTAATCCTTTACCAACAAATCATAGAAATAACGCATACAAAATTTTCGAAAAAGGTATCGAAATGGGTCCTTGGTATGGTTTAGAGCAAGAATATTTTATACATTTTGGTAATGGCGAATGCAATGTTGTCAACAGTGGGCTTCACTATTGTGGCGTAACAAATAAACTTGAAAGAACAATTGTTGAAGAACATCTGTCAATATGTCTTTTCATTGGATTGGAAATTTCTGGCATAAATGCTGAAGTGGCAACTGGACAATGGGAATTTCAAATAGGACCTTCAGAAGGGATTCGTGCAGCAGATCAATTATGGATTGCTAGATATTTACTTCAAAGAGTCGCTGAAAAATATGACGCCACTATAGATTATTCTCCAAAAATTTCTGAAACCGCAAATGGGTCAGGTTGCCATATAAACTTTAGTACACAGTCCACTAGACAACAGAATGGGTTAAATTCCATAAATAGCTATATAGAAAAATTAAACGAAAAACATAAAGAACATATTAATGTTTATGGCGAAAATAATTATTTAAGGTTAACTGGAAAACACGAGACTTCCGATATAAATACTTTTTCTTGGGGTATAGGCACTAGAAATACCTCTATCAGAATTCCAAATCAAACATTTAAAGATTATTGCGGCTATTTTGAAGATAGAAGACCTGCGTCTAATATAGATCCTTATCAAGCAACATCAATTATATTTAAAACGTGTTGTTTAGATAATTTACATAACAAATAGTCACTAAACACTAAAAAATAAAAGTTACTATTGACAAGTCAAATTATTAGACTACAGCCGTTTTCGTATTTTGTGTTTCTACACACCCAGGTACTTTTGTTTTAGTAATATTTTTAATTTGAGTGTATGTTATTTCTACATTTTTTAAATTTTTTAATTTATTCGTATTATTTTTACATAATAACGATCCTACCGTAACAATATAGCGCAATTCTTTTTTGTCGATGTCATCGGGTAATTCACAAACTACGTGGCAAGAAGAAACATTTTTTGCGTGAAACCACAGATCGTCTGCGGCACCTTTGTCTATAACTGCGAAATTCTCCTCTTGGCTTTTGCCTATATGAAAAGTAACATCGCGATCGATGGACTGAATAAATATGGTTTCGGACTTCATTATGTATGTTTTAATTTTATAATTGTATACAAATGTCGTTTATTATGAAAAGTTTATCAATTTTATTTATAACAAAATAGTAAATGATTTAAAATTTTGTTATAATATGTAAGTATGTCCGAAATAAATATTCCAGATAAAATTTCAGAAACGATTACAAATATGATTAAAAAAGGGAATTTTTTTGAAAAAATAAAGAAAATCGAAAAGTTAGTATATGGATGTGGTTTATTAGTTGTAGTGTTTGGTAGTTCTATTATAGTAAACAGTTTCTATAATTCAAAATTATTGATTAATAGTAGCGATGAACAGGAAAAACTAGAAATAATAATTCATAAACAATCGGCAAATTTGCAACGATTGCATTATAAAGTTGATAAATTGATAGAGTTCAACACCCATTTAATAAAATTATTATTTGAACAAAACAGATCAGAAATAAATAATGATAAGACAATTTGTCTTAAATCGACAGTGTCAAGTTTAACTTATGATTTAGATATGGATTTAAATTTGGATATAAATTTGGATATAAATGATCGAGAAGAATTATATGAAGACGGTGTTCTAGTAAATAGTTATGAAAAATAATCTGCTTGTATATTATAATGTTTGATTATTTTCGCATTTTATATAGAAGAATTTATAATACAC
>JACCDO010841556.1_pt1 | contig 15750 bp, 10 predicted proteins | sample 7446101 | NCBI WGS metagenome assembly JACCDO01 (sample SAMN15323440, study PRJNA562643) | freshwater metagenome | isolation source: river surface water | place: USA:Blue River Watershed | collected 2017-08-16
AAATAGACTTGTGTGAAATATAAAGCAAACATACAACCAGCACTCCAACCAATAGGAATAAAATTATATTTCTTAATATTATATTTTGATTGTATATCATCATATACCATTTTGATATGTGTATCAGGATTAACATAAGATAAATCAAAATCAATATTTGAATCAAAATCAGTATGTTCTTTGTCTTTCATGTTATAATGCCAAATATTATTCACCTTATCCTGATAAGTATAAACATCACCTAATTTTTTTAATCTGTCTAAAAAACGACTCTTGGTATATTCACTCCAAGTTTTTTGATTTGTGCCAGCGCCTTGAAACATAATGAATAATATTTTTGTCATTTTATTTATATTATAAATATGACTAATATTTTACGATTTACAGTTATAATTTCAATTTTTTACAGTCTTCGTCGCAAAACCAATATGTTCGGATAATATTTTTATTATTTTTTTGTTAACAATATTTACATTTCCAATCATGATCGATAATTAAAAAAATGAAAAAACATTTAACTAATATACATATAAACAGTATTAAATACAATGACTCTTGATCAGTTTTATACTACACCTGAATGTGCTAAAAAATATTATGATGTTTTAACATCGACTATTAATATAGATGACTATGATATTATATTAGAACCAAGTGCTGGTACTGGTTCCTTTTATAAATTGCTACCATTAGATAAAAGAATTGGCATTGACTTAGAACCAAAATGCAAAGGAGTTAGAAAACAAAATTATTTCGATTTTGTTCCAGAAAAAAATAAATCGTATTTAGTTGTTGGGAATCCGCCATTTGGAAAAATATCATCTTTAGCAGTTGAATTTTTTAATAAATCTGCAGAATTTGCCGACATCATCGCATTTATATTACCAAGAACTTTTAAACGTGTTAGTATTCAAAACAAACTTGATTTAAATTTTCATTTAATTTATAGCGATGATGTACCATTAAAACCGTGTTGTTTTTCGCCAAAAATGTCGGCAAAATGTGTATTCCAAATATGGAAAAAGAAAAAAACTCCTCGAAAATTAATTAAATATGACAAAACACACACAGACTTTACATTTATTAAACTCGGTCCAAAAGATAAAAATAATCAACCAACACCACCAAAAGGAGCAGATTTCGCACTAAAAGCATATGGTTCAAATTGTGGAGAAATAGTTGACACAGATTTAGACAGTCTTCGACCAAAATCATGGCACTGGATAGTTGCAAATATCGATATTGGTAGACTAAAAAAAAGATTTTCAAGTTTAGATTATTCGATGAGTACTGACACAGTTCGACAAGATAGTATTGGACAAAAAGAACTAATTTATTTGTATAAACAAAAATATAATTAACTTAATTATATTTTGTTCGGCACACTCTTTTGTCATTATAAATATATTATTACTAATTGTAATAATATATTAATTGCTTGTTAATCTGATTAATTTGCTTATTTTAACGAGTCGTAATTGGCTAAATTCACCGTGAATTTCCCAATACACATCGTTTTCATCTTTGATATAGGTGATGTCTTTATATTATAGTAAATAATATTGAATTTTGTGGAATTTTTATTTAATTATTTAAACAAAAATTAACATTGATAATTATTTTCCTTTATAATTTTTTTCGAATAAAATAGTTTTAGAATATTTATAGTCACATTTTTCACATTTGTAATATTGTGTCCCAGCCGGATTGCTACATCCAAACCAATTTTCACAACAATGACACTGACAACTTTCATAATTTTCTTCTTTTATTTTTCCAAAGCAGTCATTTTCTCTGTGAATATTGTTAAAAACAGATGGAATTCCATATTTATCCCCTTCAAATATAATAAAATCATTCCATTTTTTAAGTTTATTTATTTTAATTGAAACATCACAAATTAACTCATTATATTTTTCGATACTTATATTCTTTTTATCAATCTTGTCATTTATTATTTTTGTTTTTTTCATGTATTCATCCTCATCAATATCATTTAATTCTTCAAACAAAACACGATGGTCTCTACCTACCATAAAAGTATCTATTAACGCGTCATGAATTTTTCCACCAATAGTTATTTTTCTGTTTGTTTTAAAATTAATTCCATTTTTCCATTTTTTATAGTTCTCTTGTATCACTTTGTTATTAATCATTATTTTATACTCGTCAAATACAATTTTGTCATGTCTTAATGGATAACGATAAAAAAGTTTTTTATGTGGAAGACATCTATTAATATCGTCTTGACTCATATTGTTTATGGTCGTTATTTATATAATATAATTAATTTAAATATCATTTTTTTTTTATGTTGCTGTGAATAAATATATTTACAATAATCATAATACAATCAAGTAAAAGTAATATTTGATTATTTATTAAGTTAAATAGTCAATAATTTTAATAATTTACAAAATCATTAAAATAATCATTCGTTTTCGCATTCATAACATTTATGTGTTTTTTCGTTTTTAGTATTATTTCCGCACCCATATTTATTGGTGTAGTCAGATATATTAAAATTCATTTTTACTAATTGGTCTATTAATTCCTGTTTTTTCAGAGTTTTTTTTAAGCCATAATCTCCACAAATTTTCTTTATTGTAGGAATTGTCATATGTTTTAATTTGTTTATTAAATATTCTTTATAAACAAATGTTTTTGTACTGTTTATCATGGATACCAATAATGCTTTGTCGTTTGTTTTAATATTTTTTTTATTATAGAGTTGCAATATATTTTTTAATTCAGATACTGATAAATCTGTTATGTTATCTACACTTATTTTTTCAAATTCATCGTCACCACAACTTTCATTATCCGTATCGTCGTCATCAGAAGATACGTCAGAATCGTCGTCAGACTCTTGTTCCTTCGCTCTACAGTCATAACACGTATGTTCTTTTTTATTTTCAGTATTCTCTTTACACGAATATCTATCAGTATAATCCGAAATATTAATATTTTTATTAACTAATTGTCCAATCAATTCTTTTTTTTTCCCCACTTTTTTTATTTCATGATCACTACATATTTTTTTAATAGTTAACAATGTTAAATTATTTAGTCTAAATTCTAAATATTCTCTGTAAATAAAGTGTTTAATTTCATTTATTTTTTTAATCATTAATTGTTTGGTTTTTATGTTATTATTTTTACTATAATATTTATAAAGTATTTGTTTTAGTTCTGTTTTAGACAAATCTGCAATAATGTTGTTTGAAACATTTGGTTCAACAATTTTTATTGTTTCTTTTTTCATTAAACCATTCCAATTTTTATTTTTAATAAATCCATATTTTTCCATAAATATTTCCATATTTTTAGTTCCCATCGAAGAATTACATTGTGAACAAATAGGTCGTAGATTATTTATGGTGACTTGTCCGCCATTTTTTTCACTATTAATATGCCCACACTGAAAATTGGCAATAGAAATATCTTCTGTATTACAACAAAAACATGTCCCTTTTTTCTTTTCTAGTCCTATATATATATTCCATACAGAGTTTCTGACTGTTGACGGAATTTTTTCCTTTGTCTTTTTATTCATAATAAATGTTTTTGTAACATATATGCACTAGAATATTTATTAATCATTTTTTTGTCAATTTTTAATGAATAAAAATTAACATAAATCGTAATCACAACAATACTTATATTTAGTTAAATAACTAATACACGCCAATATCATTATTTATGGTTAATACAAATATAACGCTTTTAATTATTAAAAATAAAAATATTTAATAATTATTCTATCGTACTGTCATTATATTCAACAATATCCAGTACATTATTTATAAATTCCACCATTTTATCATTCATTTCTATTGTAAAAAATAGTTCGTCTTTAAAGATTTTGTTATACTTACTACAATCCGTTCCCTCTTTCAGTTTTTCCACAATATTATCTATAAATAAAAATACATAGTGTGGCATTTTCATATATTTTACTTGAATATAATCACGTATACAAGTTAATTTCTGTTGTCTCCCGTGAAACTTTTTGTTTAAAAAATTAAAACATCTAAATAATAATTTGGTATGTTCCTTATAGTGACAAATTATCGCATTTTTAAATATACCTCTCGTATATTCTACATTTTTTGTATAAATTTCATTAATATCATAAAAAATTGGTTTTGTTTCTGACATATTAAGAGATAAAACGCAATGAATAATTTTTTTTCCTTTATACCTGTCATTATTTTTTTTAGACGCGCCATTAAAAATTATGTGGTGATCAAATATTAGAGATGTGTATATTTCATTAAAATTTATTTTATTTATTTCTGGTCTAAAAATAAAATTAATTACGTAGTTTTCAGAATATGCTATTAACCAAAAATCTTTTGTTATATTTAATTTACCAGTATTTAAATAATTTACAAAATGCATAACATTATATGTGAAAGATTCGCAAAAATGTTTTTCTACGTGTTGTTTATATCTTGTATACAATTCAGTTACAGATTGTATTTTTTCATAATGATTCTTTTTGCTTTGCTGTATTTCAACATAAATATTTTCTCCGACATCAATATTATTTGTAAATAACTCTCCACATTTACAATTTATATCATCATGATTATTTTTTTTGCTATATATTGTGTTGTAACAATTAATTATATTGTATATGTCCATAATTGAAATTTCTGAATATTTTCCATGATTTAATATTGAAATAACATGCCACAATAAAACACTTTCTATTGGACATAACTCTGGCAATTTATTATTTCTTAATGTATCACTTATTTTCAATATTACATTTTCAATTACTGAAACAATAATATCTTTATATTTAATGTATTCACTTCCTCTATGTGATTCATAAAATAAAACCGGTATCAAGTTTTTGCATTTTATAACTCTATCTTTTTTTTCCGGAGATGATTCATGTTTATTTTTATTTTTTAAAATTTCGTCCAATGTTTTAAAATATTCATTATATGTTAACAATGTGACTTTTTTTTTTGTGATTTTATTTAAAATTGTCTTAAATTGATCTTTTTCATCGTCGTATTTTTCGTTATTATAAATACATGATAAAAAACGATATTTAAAAACTGCGTTTCTTATTATATGATGCCCCCATTCTACTATATTGTTGCCTCTTTTTGCGTATGAATTAAATTTGTTGTTTTCGCTACTAATGAAAAATATTTCATTCATGGTTTCAAAATTATTTAATAAACAATACCCACTGATTTTGCCAAGCCGCAAATGGTTGGATATATTATTTAATAAGGGCTCGATATTTTCGTCGTGTTCGATTTTTGCAATAGTATTGAACCGTCGGTATATATCGCACCCGTTGTTTATTAGACCTACGTATAATTTCATTTTTTGTCTCGTTATTGCAACATGTAGCAAAGAATCGTATTGCAAAGAACCAGTTTCACTCGAATAAAAATGTAACGACTGTTCATTTATACCTAATAAAAAAACAACTTCACAACCAGAACCTTTTGACGCATGAATCGATAAAATTCTTGACGCATTTTCACTTTCTCGTAAATTTATAGATTGCCCTTCATTCCCTTTATGAAAATACACAAATTGGATATATTTATCCTTATCATAATTCTCTTTCCAATATTTATTTTTTGCCACAACATCATTATAATAGTTTATGTCTTCAAAAATTTCTTTCCATATTTTTTGAAGCCGAGGTTCTAATTCATTTGCAAGCAAATTATTTTTTAAATAAGGAAATATAAACATAAAATTGTTTGGCAGATATTTGTTGTTTGTTATTTCGTCTCTAATATATTTTTCAATTTTATTCAAAGTATTTTCCAATTTTGAAAGTTCTTTTTCACTAGTATATATTGTTGGTATTTCAAAAATTTTATATGGTTCTTCTGTATTAATGTGTTTGTATTTACATTCTTTGTCACTACATATTTCTTCTATGATAGGTAAATTATATTTTTTAAAATCAATAATATTATTAACAAAATTAATAAATTTTTCATTATGAAATCTCCTAACTTTATTTGTTCCAATAGATTTCACAATTTTTATTGGATATAAAAAATCATTTTTTTCGAGGAAAGTAAACACGTTATTTTCACCCCAGATGCTTTGTAATTTGTCACCAATTACATAACAATCATAGTGTGTTGTCAACATTTTTTTTGAGATCGCTTCAATGTATTCTGGCGACAAATCTTGTGCTTCGTCTATAATTATTAATGTTTGTTTAGATAAATTAATTGTTGTACCTGCCATTGAAATTCTATTAGATGACTCGTATCCAGATTTAATAGACGTGATTATTCCGCGAAAAAAATCGCTATCAGTATTATTTTTATCACCTAATCTATACATAAAAGCGTCTATCGTGGCTATTATCATTTTACATTCTTTTTCATTTTTAGTAAAAGTTATTCGGTGTTGTTTATTATGATATTCATCTTCCCACTCTTCGATATTTTGTAATTTTCCATTTTCTAATTGTTCCATAAATTCTTTTTTTATTACTTCTTTGGCAGAATGCATTTTTGTTAAATATATAAAAAATGTTTTTTCTCTAAAAATAGTGTCGCTATTTAATAATTGTATACTTTCATACGTTTTCCCACAACCAGCACCACGTTGATTAAAATATATTTTACATTGTGGTATTTTATCTGTACTAAAAATTCTTTCGTTCTTTTTTAAAGTTCTAATAAAATTTTTTTTTGGTGTATATTTATTTGTATAAACCATTCTTTGTCGAACATATTTAGGTTTAATTTTATAAATCACGTCATTATAATCTAAATATATGTGATTACAATTTTTGAAACTTTCAAATCTCCAATTATCATTATTCGTAAATTTTATAAGACATATATCATTCTCTAATTTATCTATTTGCAACGCATTTATCGTGCAATCTACTATCCAATATGTTTTAAGCCCATTAATTTTATGATCATATGTTCTTTCGTTTATTTCTGTTAATGAAATATAACTATGTTGGAATTCAAGCGTTTTTGTATAAACAAGTGCATCCGCACGTCTATCTTTAAATCCGCCTTTATGTTTTAATATTTCATATTCCTGAATACTGAAATTATTTTTCCATTCAACGTGCCAATCGGATTCTCTATTTTTATTAGATATCTCTGACAACATAACAATTAAATTATACTGCAGAACTATTTTTTAAACTATTTTTAATGGTGTCAAATTATTATTACAGGAGATATATAAATCTGAAATTAAATAACCAAAAATTAAGTCATAATATATTTTATCATGATTTAATTATTGTAACTTACTGATATATTTGTCGAGATATTTTTTAATTATTTGATTTTTACTTAACATGTCATATGCCTCAATATTTCCTCGTTTTATTTTATTTTTCTGAGTACAGTGGAACCAAGCGCCAATATTATAGTTATTATATTTACTTTTATAACAAGGCATTTTTTCAAATTTCTCTACGTATTTTAATAACAAATTATACCATTCTTCTTTTGTTAATTTTATTTTATCTTTAGTTTTATTAATTAAATATTTGTCGAGATTTTTTTTTAATATATTGTCATTTGCTAACAATTTATAAATTTTATCGTCGCGCGACTGTATTTTCTGCTTTTTATTGCTTAACCAGTTTCCTATTGCACAATTTTTATATATTTCTGTTTGTTTAGGTATTTTTTTAAATTTATCTATGTATTCTAATAGTAGTTTATGCCATTCTATTTGTGTTAATTTTATTTTGTTTTCATTCTTATTTTTATTTACCAAATAATTGTCGAAGCATTTCTTAATAACATTATTTGTTAACAATAATGTATAAATTTCATCATTATTATCTCGTTTAAATTTGCATTTTTTCCACTGTAACCACGCACCAATAGCACGATTACGGTAAATTTCTCTTCTACAGGGTATTTTTCCGAACTCCTCGACATATTTAAACAATAATTCGCAATATTCTTTTTGTGTAAATTTAATTTTATGTTTATTCTCTAAATATTCATCTAAATTTTGTTTTAAAATATCATTTGTTGACAATAATTTATAATCTTTGCTATCAGTTGATTTAATTTTACATTTTTTCCCCTGCAACCACGAACCAACAGCACGCATATGATAAATTTCTCTTCTTCGTGGTATTTTTTTAAATTCATTTATATATTTAAGTAGTAATTCGTGCCATTCTTTTTGTGTTGTTTTTTTACTTTTATTTATTAAATATTCATCCAAATTATTCTTTATAATTTCATTTTGAGACAATATTTTATAAACTTCACAAGCATCTGTTTTTATTTTTCTTCTTTGATGTTCTAACCATTTCCAAATAAAACAATTATTATATTTTTCTTCTCTGTATGGCATTCTTTTGAATTCATTTATAAATTTAAACAACAATTTACGTGAATCGCACCATGTTAAATATTTCTTCACACCAACTACATATTTGTTAATTTCGTCATATTTTTCGTCGCGAACTAAAATAACATCTGTTTTCTCTTTAACATAATTCATAATACTTATTTTCTTCGCATCAAACTCAACATCAAATTCTTTTAAAGAACTTATTAAACATGTCATTTCAGAATATTCGTCACACCACACAAATATTTTGCTTTTCTTCTCAACATTAGTTTTGTTTTTGCGATTGCTACGACATAATCTCTGAATTAAAGTAATTTTGTCCTTGAATTCGTATGAAAGAAAAATAGAATCGCATAATGGCAAATCGATACATTCATCTAAAATACGAACTGATAATAATATAAATCGCCCAACATGATTATCAAATTCTTTTAGAACGTCATTTCTCTTTTTCTGACTTGAAGTAGAAATAATAGTTTTTACTACTAAACGATCACCTTGATATTTATTAAATCGCTCCAATATTTCTTTAAAAGTATGACACTCTTCTTGATTTCTCATATAACAAATACATTTTGTTGCTCCGACTTCATCCATACCGCTAGTTTTTTGTTATACTCTGTTATACATCCGTGAGGACGCAAAGTATTACAACTCATTGAAACTTAATTCAAAGGGACCAGCTACCAAATTTGTGTTTAGAATTACTCTAATAACACTGTTTTAAGCAAGATATTTCTTGCTCCATTCATATCTCTATCTAATTTATTACCACAATGAGAACAGTTGTACACTTTGTCACCTTTAAGTTTTTTTAAGGCGCCACATAAAGTACATGTTTTTGATGTGTAACTCTCTTCTGTCACAATTACGTGTTTTTCTTCGTATAATTGTACTTTTGCGATAAGGCGTTCTCTAAATTTGTAGTGACTCAATAAAGACATTTGTCTAACTGTTTTCTTTGCAATATTTCTGTTCGCTTTCTTTGACATTGCTTTTGTTTCAAACACTGGTATTACAATTATGTCGTAATTTTTTAAGAGGTATGAAATTGTTTTAAAGTGCATATCATCTGTCTTATTCTTTATTTTCTCTCTTATCTTATTGATCACTTTATTTAGCCGGCATTTTTTCTTTCCATTCTTCTCTTTTTTATGTAATGAAACTAACTTATCAACATACTTATAGTGTTCTTCTTGTTTACTACCTGCACCATCACCAATTTTACAGAAATTGCCATTAGGAGAATAACCAGTTAAGAAAGTCCTTACACCGGGATCTAAAGATATAATTTTACTTGCTTGGTTATCGCAAGTTACTACATCTCTTTCTTCTGGCAAACATAAGTACCACTTATTCGTTTTACTTTTCATTAAGCGACAGTCACTTTCAATCATGTTTTTCTTGCCTTTCTTATAAAAAGGAATCTTTTCAGTAGTTTTAATAGTAGCGTTTTTAAATTGACTCTTATAAATACTAATACCATTCTTCTCTTGTTTAACTGCTTCTTTACTTATATAAATACTATTATTTCCGTCTTTCTTGGAACGAAAAGACATTTTGAATTTTTTCTTCTGAGAAAGATTTAATTTATATCCTTTACAAAGGTCATTAATTGCTTGTGCTCTAATTTCTTTAGGAGTTTTAAGTAACCATTTTTCTTTAACTTTTGCCTTTGGTACTAATTCATTTCTAATTTCGAAAAAATTAGGAGAACACTTTGTTTCTCTAATATATTCAAGTGCTTTATTATATGTATATCTAGCAGTTCCTAGCCACTGATTAAGGATTGCTTCTTGTTCTGGTGTAGGATTAAGTTTAATCTTTCTCGTTCTTTTTTGTGTATCTTCTTTTTCCATGTTGTTTACTCGCGAATACAGTGACGATAGACATGAGATCTGACGCGAGGGTGACTTCGTTTTCCTCTGAATCTCCTTGATCGAGAACCACGAGTGTGACTCTGTTTTTTTCCAAAATGAATTTGATGAGGTCGAATGCAAATCTAGAAAGTCTGTCTTTGTGTGCCACAACAACTTCTGAGATAGTGTGTGACATTGCTTGTTCCAAAATGTGGCGAAGCCCTCTACGCTGCCAGTTAAGACCAGATCCAATATCTGTGATGATTGTATGCTTTGGGTATTTTGATTGCATAAATTGAATCTGTCTATTAAGGTCATCACTTTGCTTCTTGGAAGAGACTCTACAGTAACAAACTTTTTCAGAAGTTGCTGTTTTTGAAGATGAGACAAAAGGAGAAACGTCGAAAAGTCTATTTCCATTAGAGAGAACAATAGCTCTAATTTTTCCTGAAGCATGCCATCTTCGTAATGTCTGAGGATGGACTCCGATAAGTGAAGAAGCTTTACGGGAAGGCAAAAAGTTGTCATTCATTAATAATTATAGTTAATACTATTTATTTAAGTTAATTTATCATACAAATGTATAATAAAGTAAAAGAGAATCATGAGCAGTTGCGAACCTTTCAGTAAAAAAATCGCTTTTGGATCTAATTCACTGACATCACTACATTCAATTTCTTCTCTAATTTTATTTAAATATTTGTCGGGATTTATCGTAATTGACGGAATATAAATATCATAGTCACAAATTAAACCATCATTAATCGCTTCTCTAAATTCATAACCACATTTAATTGGCCCAACAATGTGTTCGATATCTGCGTCTTCTTCTTCTAAATCATAAATTCGTGGTGTTGCAGATAAAAATAAAAATCTAAAATCATACATAAATACACGACACATGTTATCGTCTTCATCAAGTAAATTATCTTTTGTTAAATTATGAAATTCATCAACAACGACACATACTTTTGCTTTTTCTAAGCAAGGCAACAATTCGTATATAACATCAGCACTTTTATATGTGGCGCTTAAAATAACTTTATCGTGTTTATCTAATATGTATTTAATATTGTCAACATCGCGAATACCATCGGAATCAACTAATACACTATAATAATCAGTTAATGAATTCTTAAATTTTTCCATGTTCTGTTGAGCAAATGCTTTTAACGGACTGAAAATAATAATAATGTCAGATTCTTGTGCATATAATATTGCGACAAGTGTTTTACCAGTTCCACACGGCATTTTTAGAATAGTCCTGTTTTCTGTTATAATTTTAGAATAAGCATCGATTTGGTAATCGTGTGGAAATAAATTTGTCGGAACAACTTCTTCTTTGTAATCGAATGGAAAATAAATGTAAAACGGATTTGACGGTTTAAACATTAACAGATTCTTAGATATTCTCGACGTATGGTATACATATCCAGTTAATCCGGTTTTAAGAATTAAATTAAAAAATCCTGCAAGCGACTCTTGTGTAACAGGTCTATTCGGAGCATAATTTTTACATTGCACTAAAAACCATTTTTTGTTACAGTCATCATAATAAACAATATCGACACCAGTATCAATCGGATTTTTACCACATTCAATTTGAAAGTGTCTCTTTTCTTCATAACACGATATAATATTTGCTTCTCTCAACACTTTCTTCGGAATTTCCGCCCATAAATATACTTTATCGTACTTTTTCAACAATTCTTCTTTAATATAATATTCATATGCTTTACCATCATTCATTTTTTACTTACATTTTCATGATGTTTATGTTTTAATATTTATTTATCAGTTTTTTGTGATTAAAATAAATAGCCGATGAAATTATAATTACTAATGTAAAAAATAAATTTTCACTTTTAAAGTTAAAATTCCAAAATCGATTAGAAAAAACTTTTGTGAAAATCACCATTTTTGAAATTATTAATTCTTGGTTTTTTATTTACCAATTTTAGTGTTTTTTCCTAATTTATAAGGTTTTTTTTACTATTTTTCGGTGGATTCTCGATACTAATTCTCGGTGTTTTTTATATGTATATATATATTTTTTTAAAAATGACAAAATTTTTCTAAAAAAAAAATTATTAAGAATAAAATATTGTAGTAATATAAATGAAAAAATTATTCGATTATTTAAAAGAAGAATATGATATTACAGAAACTGACGGTTTAGTTAACGCAAATAAATTTATGGAAAAATTCAAAATAAACGACGACTTACAAGAGTACAAAAATAAAGTAATTAAAGCAAAAAAAACATATATCACAGATGAAATTTGTTGTGACTTAATAAAAAAACATAATAAACAAATTATCGACAAGTTATTTTTATGCGACAAATGTGATACTATATTTTCAAAAAAACATCATTTAGAACAACATTTAAACAGGAAGAAAACGTGCATTAAAGAAGACATTACATGCGAAGAATGTAACAAAAAATACTCAAATAAAAAAGCGCTCAAAATACATAAAGAGACAGCAAAGCATTTAGAAAATGTAACGAAATATAAAAACAGTAAAATAAAAGTTACTGGAAATAATAATACTACAACAACGACTATAAACAATATTGATAAAGTAATAATTTTAAACTTCAGTGACATAAAAAATTCTCAATTAATTACGGAAGATGAATTAGAAGTAATAAATACACCGACAAATAAAATGATTCAAAAAATAATTAATAAAATAAGATTTAATGAAAAAAAACCAGAATCGCATAATGTTCGCTGTACGAATAGGCAAAGCAAAAAAGTCTGTATATTTCAAGACGGAGAATGGTCAACAGAAGAATTAAGAAATATTGCCGATGAATTAATTATAGCACATACAGTTGATTTACAAAGGATATTAGAAAAACACAAAGTTCATTTAACAGAAGAGAAAATCACAGAAATTAAAGAATTCATTGAATCTCTTAAGAGTGTTAAACCACCGGACACAAATGATTTAAATGATTATTATGAAGCATGTCGACGTTTTTTAAAGCAACGAAATGCCAGAATAGAAAAAATAATGGATATTATTTATGACGGAACTCAGAAACTTGGATTAAAAAATCCGTTGAAAAAATAAATGATAACTAAAAAGAAATTAATATTTAAAAATATTAATTACTTGTTAATCTAATTGATTTGCCGATTTTGATAAGGCATAATTATTTAAATTCGCCATAATTTTTACATTGTACTAAAAACCATTTTTTGTTACAGTCATCATAATAAACAATATCGACACCAGTGTCAATCGGATTTTTACCACATTCAATTTGAAAGTGTCTCTTTTCTTCATAACATGATATAATATTTGCTTCTCTCAGCACTTTCTTCGGAACTTCTGCCCATAAATATACTTTATCGTACTTTTTCAACAATTCTTCTTTAATATAATATTCATATGCTTTACCATCATTCATTTTACTTATGCTTTATAACGATTATTATCTAATATTTATTTATCAGTTTTTTGCAAATAATTTGTCACAATATAATGTTAATTGTTAAAATAATTAACATTTTGTAAGATAGTATTGGACAAAAAGAACCGATTTTTGTGTGAACAAAAATATGATTAACTTAATGAAGCGATTATATATTGTTTTGCGTCGTATAATTTCACTATTAAAAAAATTGAAAAAACAACTTACTGACGAATTTATTATTTTGTAGTGACGTTATACTTGTTTTTGCAATGTTCAATGGAGATGAAAACGTTGTAGGTTCTAATGTTGAATGTTCTGACAATGAATGTTCTGACAATGAAGGTTCTGACAATGAAGGTTCTGACAATGAAAGTTCTGGTGAAGAATGTTTCGCCACTGAAAGAACATTGTTTGCAGAGGAACCTTTAAAAATCACATACATAAGTGAAAATAATGAAGAAGATTTAATAACTTTTCTTTTGAACTTGTACGAAATGAACGAAAAATCACTCAGAGATTTCATTCGTTATTTGTTTGGACGCACCACTTTTTACGAATATGCGAGAGATTTCATCAATGTGGTCGATGACAATGAAATACACGTCGAAAGTTCTTTCATGTTTGTGTTTGAGGAATACATTTTATATGCAAGAATCGATAAAACGTATATTCCAAAAGATATATGGTTTATGTCAAACGAAATTTATCGCATTAAGACAGCAAAACAACGCACGATAAGTAAATTCATCATGGTTGATTCTGAGACTCGCAAAAAGATTGACAACGCAAGAAAAAAAATCACAAAATTGTGGACTTCGTGCAGATTTGTCTGTATCTTCTTCAAATTTGAATGAAAATTTCCTTTTCAAAAATAAAAAATAAGAATTTCGCTTATTTTTTGTTTAAAAACATATATTATGCACCACAATTAATACAAAGTAATTCGAGAAATCTTATTGTTCTACCATAAAATATCAATTTATAATTTAAATAAATCCGACACCAAACAAGAATATTATTATAACGACTAAAATTTGCCAAATTACATGTGTATAATAAAAATTGAATTAAAATTAATAATTATATTAAACACTAATATCATTATTAAATGAACTCCGACATAATCGCACTTATCAGTAGTTTTTTAGAAACAACTTTAGCATTAGACAAAGACAGTTACAGTAAAGTAAGGACAGAAGAACATTGTATTCAATGGTATTTATTATATGTTAAATTTATGGCAAAGAATGGTGTAAAAGAAATGATTTATAAAAGTAATTACGACGCTTCTTACAATTGGAAGAGGATATATATTGACGCTACTAAATTTAATGAATGGAATTTATTTGTTGATGCTTTTGGCGAAAAAAAGTTAGATTTTCAGGACACTCAGATAAAAGTAATACCGAAGGAAATTGGCTCCTTAGCAAATTTACAAGAATTAGATTTGTCGGACAATCAAATAGAAGTAATACCAAAAGAAATCGGATGCTTAGCAACAAATTTACAAATATTACATTTATATTACAATAAAATAGAAGTAATACCAAAAAAAATAGCATTGCTAACGAATTTACGAGATTTAAATTTATCACACAACCAAATAGAAGTAATACCAAAAAAATTAGGATTGCTAACGAATTTACAAGAATTAGATCTGTCGGAAAATCAAATAAGAATAATACCGAAAGAAATAGGATTGCTAACGAATTTACAATTATTGAATTTGTCAACAAATCAAATAAAAACAGTACCACAAAAAATAGCACTGCTAACGAATTTACAAACATTATATTTACATGACAATCAAATAAAAGCAGTGCCACAAAAAATAGCACTGCTAACAAATTTACAAGGTTTAAATTTATCAAACAATCGCATAAAAGTAATACCAGAAGAAATAGGAGGCTTAGCAACAAATTTGCGATTTTTAAATTTGTCTTATAATAAAATAGCAGTGGTGCCAAAAGAAATAGGTCTGCTAACAAATTTACAAAAATTAAATTTGTGTGAAAATAAAATAGAAGTAATACCAACAGAAATAGCGTTGCTAACAAATTTACAAGATTTAAATTTATCAGACAATCAAATAAAAGTAATACCAAAAGAAAT
>JACCDO010016725.1_pt1 | contig 15748 bp, 12 predicted proteins | sample 7446101 | NCBI WGS metagenome assembly JACCDO01 (sample SAMN15323440, study PRJNA562643) | freshwater metagenome | isolation source: river surface water | place: USA:Blue River Watershed | collected 2017-08-16
GGAACACAACTGGATCAAAGGATATGAGTGAGCGGGTGAGGGAGTATGTAAGAAGGAAAATTAAATACCTGATTCTATCGACGATTTGCCGGATCTGCGCGGACCAGTAAACAATATACGGGGGACGTTCGCCCTTTGAGTGAGTGAGTGAGTGAGTGAGTGAGTAAGTAAGTGAGTGTTGAGTGAGTGAGTGAGTGAGTGAGTGAGTGTGACTAAGTAAGTGAGTGTGAAAGTGTTGTGAGTGCGTGTGTACTTGGTAGCATCGTCGTAGCTGATGGTGCCTCCCTCTTCGTCGCCCATATTCACACTGAAACTGGTAATGTGTGATGATACAATGCAATTTCGGAATGCAAAATTTGCCAAGAAGTTGCCGGTACGTGTTCGGCACACACACCAGCACTGTAACAGTTAGATGATGTACAATCCACCATTCGCTACTCGCCTACTTACTCACTCGCTCACTCACTTGCTCGCTTATTTATTCAATCTATCAATCTATCTAACTATCTCACTTACTCACTCACTCACTCATTCACTCACCCACACATTACTCACTTAGTCGACAACTCACACATTAAGTCACTTTATTATTCATTTACGCACTCATCCACTCATTTATTAACTCACTCACTCACTCCTTTCTTCTCCCTTTTCTGGTAGGGTAGGGTAGGGTTGCTAATCCCTTTCTTGCCAGCACAGTGACGATCGAGTGATGAGTAAGAAAAACAGCAATGAAACAAGCAAAATTGGCGCTGCTACTCGTCGCGCTCGTCGCGTGCGTCGTCTTGTTCCAGGAGCTACAGGCATTCCAGGGCAAAGGGCTCAGCAGAAGGTAAGACTCATCTCGTCCTTATTCGTGAATAGCTTGGTTGCTGGGGAAATGAGCGAATTATGGTTAAGAAATGGTTGGTGAAAGAGTGAAATGGAATAAAACAGATGGAATAGGAGTGCGGAGTGGTGAAGGAAGCATGCGCATTTTAGGATTTGGGGGTGTTGTTGTTCGTGGCATGGATAGATTTGGCGATAACTACTCGATCTACAACTACCTATTAATTTATGCTTTTATTAACAATGTTATTTTTAACTAGAATTCTAAAAGTTTCTACTAATGCATTAAAAATGCAACTAACCGCTGCAGAGCAACTGCAACAAGCCAGAAATGATATTGATAATATTGCTCAAATTAGAGAAGGTCGTACTGTTTCCTTGACCAAGTATAGAAACATTGGTATTATGGCTCACATTGATGCTGGTAAAACGACAACTACAGAAAGAATTTTGTATTACACTGGTAAAGCCTACAAGATCGGTGAAGTTCACGAAGGTACAGCTACCATGGATTGGATGGAACAAGAGCAAGAGCGTGGTATTACCATCACATCTGCTGCCACAACATGCGCCTGGCAGGATTGCCGTATCAATATTATTGATACTCCTGGCCACGTCGATTTTACCATTGAAGTCGAAAGATCCCTACGTGTCCTTGATGGTGCCGTAGCTGTATTCGATGGTGTTGCTGGTGTTGAACCACAATCCGAAACTGTGTGGCGTCAAGCAAATAAATACAAGGTTCCTCGCATGTGCTTCCTCAACAAGATGGATCGTATGGGCGCCAATTTCTACCGTTGCATCGATATGATCAAGAAGCAATTAGAGGCTGTTCCTGCTATCTTGCATCTTCCAATTGGCGTGGAATCTGACTTCGTGGGTGTCGTTGATCTGGTTGCGAACACTGCCGTTATTTGGGAAAATGAAGAGTTAGGTGCGAAGTTCAAGGTCATTCCCCTTGCGGAGGCTCCTATTCCTGATGAATTGAAGCAAAAAGCCAAGAAATATCGTGCGGAATTGATCGAATTGGCGGTGGAACAGGACGAGGAAGCGTTGATGGCGTACCTGGAGGGTGTGGAGCCAAGCATTGACAAGCTTAAGGAGTGCATTCGTAAAGGCACCTTGGCATTTGCATTCACTCCTGTGGTCACCGGCACTGCATTCAAGAATAAAGGCGTTCAAACGCTACTAGATGCGATCGTTGACTACATGCCTAGTCCACTTGACCGTCCTCCAATTCAGGGTGTGGACATGGCGAATATAGAGAAAGTCATCGAGAGACCATCCAGTGATAGTGAGCCATTCAGTGCGTTAGCATTCAAGATCATGAACGATCCGTTCGTCGGTACATTAACGTTCACCAGAATCTATTCGGGCGTTTTACAGGCTGGTTCAAGTGTGAAAAACAGTGTGAAGAATAAGCAAGAGCGTGTCGGTCGTATGTTGCAAATGCATGCCAATGAACGTACTGAAGTCAAGGAGGCCAGAGCGGGCGACATCATCGCTATTGTCGGCTTGAAGGACACCGTTACTGGTGACACACTATGTGATGAGAAAAATGCGGTTATCCTCGAGAGAATGGACTTCCCTAACCCAGTCATTAAGATTGCCGTTGAGCCAAAGACGAAAGCAGATCAAGAGAAAATGGGCTTGGCGTTGAACCGTTTGGCGAAAGAGGATCCCTCCTTCAGATACAACCGCGATGAAGAGACCGGTCAAACGACTATCGAAGGAATGGGTGAGTTACACTTGGAGATTATCGTGGACCGCATGAAGAGAGAGTTTAAAGTCGAGGCGAATGTTGGTGAGCCACAGGTAGCCTATCGCGAGGCCATCACTGTGCCTGCCACCATTGACTACACCCACAAGAAACAATCAGGTGGCTCCGGTCAATACGCGAAGATTAAGGTAGAGTTTGCTCCTGGCGACGATACCAGTGAGGGTGACGTTGAATTCATCTCTGAGATCAAGGGTGGCTCGGTCCCTAGAGAGTACATCCCCGGCGTGCAGAAGGGTATTGAATCCGTCTTGTCCTCCGGCGTGGTCGCTGGTTTCCCTGTCTTGGGTATCAAAGCAACATTAGTGGATGGTGCCTACCACGATGTTGATTCGTCTGTTCTCGCATTCGAAATCGCCGGTCGTGCAGCATGCCGCGAAGGCTTACGCAAGTGTAAGTCAAGATTAAAGGAGCCAATCATGAAGGTTGACGTTATTTCGCCTGAAGAATTTCTAGGTGAAGTTATTGGTGACATTAACTCACGTCGTGGTCAAATCGCAGAGCTAGGTGAACGTGGTAACATGCGCACAGTGTCTGCATACGTCCCACTAGCGAATATGTTCCAGTATGTGTCCACCTTACGCTCCCTATCCAAAGGACGTGCGCAATACTCCATGGAGTTACACAACTACGACTTCGTGCCACCAAATGTCGAGAAGGAGTTGTCCGCCAAGTTCAAGCCAACTGCGGATGACGTCGAGGCAAGCGCGGAATAGAGTCGATTTTCTATTGTATATTAGATATCTACATTACTTTCATTATATATTCGTTATTTTATTTACGGGAGACTCGAGCTCCGACGCTAATGCCGGAGGCAGATCCGCGAGGGAGACAGTCTCTGGGATGATGACGTACGAAGTGGGATTCGTGTGGCGTTTGTACAGGTAGCCCTTCAATGTATCTCCGAAACGGTAGTGGTGAGGGCTGTACAACTTGTAGGTGTTGAACGAACCCAGTTGGATTATGTGCGCGTCGTAAAAAGGTATGTCATTGCTGCTATTGACGGCGTTCAAGGAGTCTTCTTCAAAGGTGGAAACCATTTCAATGCCTTCATCGCCGAAGCTGTTGGTGTGCTTCTCGGCGACGACACAGTCCAGTAACGGCGACCTTAGCATGGATGACGCAGCATTACTACATAATTTTTCTATATACATTTGGAGCCAGTAAAGCTGTCGCTGCCTGGTCACTAAACGCACGGCATTCAACGTCTCCATTCGCTCTTCTGCTGTCGCCATTTTATCCAACTTATTGATACCCGCTTCTTCCGTCGCATTGTCCACCCATTCTTGGGACAAGGACGCGCCGTGCATGGCGGCTTTCAGGCGGTAGTGGTTGTATAGATCGTGGTACCTGCGAATAGGAGACGTGCATTGCACGTACGCATCAGCCCCGGAAGTGCAATGAGGTCCTGGGATTTTGCTGTCTATTGCTTGCTTTAGGTGTCGCATGAGGCGTATCGTACGGAAGAAACTAGTTTCGTTGTGCCTGAGTAGCGTGTCATCTGCGGACAATGCCGGCGATGCCGACTGCACCTTGTACCACACTGGAGCCTTGAGGTTCGTGCATATCTGCCCGATAGTGTCGCACATTAGGATCATATACTCCGTGACCATCGAATTCGCAGTGGCGTTGTTCCACAGCGGGTACGCAGTAACGGACATCCGATTCATGTTATTAAGTCTTTCCTTCTTCACTGCTAGAATCAGATCGGTTTTATCGCGCACGTACTCATCCAAACAACCTTTTCGGATGCGATATTGATGACGCAACTTCGCCCACCGATTCAAATTATTCAGGTCGACATGCACCGTCTTCTCCTCGGTATTGCTGCCTTCGGCCACTGGATGCGTCAGCATCTCTTCTAATTGCACATACGTCACTCGTTTGGTAATCTTTATCTTCGATGGGCATATCTCGTACGACATGACGTCGCCGGTCTCAGCAGATAGCGTCACTCCCAATGAGAGGGCGTATGACTCTACCCCGGCTCCTAAGCTAAGCAATTCGGTACTTAAAATATCTGGGAACATGCTTATCCGCTCGTCGGGCATGTACACGGTGACCATGCGCCGCTCCGCCTCTAGGGACAGCTGGCTGCCAGGCCGTATCCATCGACTCACATCAGCGATATGCACCCACAGTTTCTCTTGTCCATTCTCTAAGTACTCGATGCTTATTGCATCGTCTATCTCACTAGTCCCTTCCGAGTCAATCGCGTAGCACCCTAAATACCGCAAGTCGCGACGTAACCTCTCGTCGGGGTCGGGAATAACGTTGCTGTTATCCAATAGGTACTGTGCCTCGTCATTCACTTCCGGCGGGAACTCATCGCGCAAGTTCATGACGTACTTCTCGACATTCGTGTGTATTGGCCAGATATTTATTATTTCTAACACTTTCTTTGCGTTTTTAGCGGTAGGTGCTAGCTCCAAGTACTCCAGCAACTCCTTTCCCTTATTGATCAAGTCGGGAACCATTTTTCGTCTGGCGAGTCCCTTCGCATGCCACGGATGGCTCTTTAGTATGATCTGCTTCAATCCCTCGCTGTACTTCGCTATCACTGCTAGTATCCGGTCAGGAACGTCTATGTTGATCTCGTTGTTACTCATCATGCTACTACTTCTGCCTACGTTTAGCTTGCTGTAACGCTGTTTGAACTCCCTCAATGCAGCCCGATCGTGCAGATTCTCTTGCACTACATTCGGTTCTAGCGGCTGAAACAGCGTGGCCTGGTTATTTTTACTTACTTGCTTAAAGAAAACAGTTCCAAATGTATTCATTAGACGTATTGCAGCATATATTTTAATCGGTTCAACGACGCCGTACACCCTTTCGCATACGTGACTTATATTTAAGTTGATATTGCTGATATCAACGGATCTGCTACATGCCTCCTCCCACACTCTCTCGGCCTGTGCCGCTTTTAAATCAAATAGAATATCATTTAATCGTAATAAATCGCCGAATTGATAGGTGCCATTGATATGATAGGTAACTCTAGATAATGGCACACTAAATGATTTTTTGGCATCATTAACTACTTCAATATGAGCTCCAATTGTTTTATTGACTAGAGCCAATCGTTTCGATCCCTTTGCAGAAATATATTCAACCAATGAACCATCTTGCACCTTAGATGATGCTGCAACACGTGCCAGAGAATGTTTCCTTATCTCAGTAGCGCCGTGCTTTTTACCAAGCCATGGCACTGCGTGCGGCAGAAAGCTGCTGCATAAATGCAGAGTCACTAGCACCAGCAATAAGTGGATCAACTGCATCCCGATCAACAACTTAATTCAATCACGAGGTAGTTAATGCCTCTATATTATTGATACTGCCCCCTGTTATTGGAGCTGCTTCTGTGTTATTGGTACTAACACTCTGTCGCAGCGACTTTTTAGCAGCCTGTGACTATCGAGCGTGAAATTTGTAGTACAGATGTTGCTACGTAGTGACGAGTGAGTCTTGGACTCAAGTTGTGAGTCATTTTTTGGGGTGTGGATCCTTCATTTTTCTTCGGAGAAATTTTGGAGAGACTATTTCGGGTAGTTATTGAGACGTTTGTTGAGTGAGACAGTGTGAGTATGGAAACTAGATTTAGTTTCATAGCTCTTGTGGAAAGAACTACTTTTACTAATTGAGTTTGAGTTATTGATTTCTTCAGAAGAAACATCATGATGATGTTATGGCTTTTACTGTTATTGATGATCGTCAGGAGCGATCAGTACCATGTCGGAACGTCGTTGCGGCAGAAAATATCCCGATCATTGCTTCATGTCACGACGAATCCATTCCCCGAACATCTTATGCACGATGAGGTGAGTAACTTGGACATGGTTGAAGTTAGTGAAGTAATAGAAGAGTCATCTGGCTCCAGGGACTATCTGGCTTTAGTTGCAGATAGAGACAAAGTCAAGATCAAAGAATTGACTTTTTTCTATTTAAAATATGAACTTAAACTGGGTGAGGCAACATTGATGAAGATACTCACGAAGCATTCATGGATTATGTATTTGAAGGTTGAGTCTAATTTGAAGCCTACAATCGAAGCCTTCAAGTCGTTCGGCTTCAAAGACAGAGACATCAAACTCATGATTGAACTAGTTCCGTCCATTCTGGGTATTAATCATGAGTGGAGTTTGCCAGAGAAATTGATATCATTGCAGCAGATGTACTCCTTGAATCGTGTGAATCTGGTCAAGATAATAACGAACCAGCCGTGGCTGCTGAGCTCCTCCATCAGCAGAAACCTTGAAATCAGCAATTTTTTTGTTGAAAATATGAATTTGAACAGCGACGAAGTGAAGAAAATGATAATTAATTATCCCAGCATCACCATGTCCAGCATTAACGTGCTGCGGTCCTCTTGGTCCATTTTAACCGACATATACGGCCTCGACGATGACATTGCGCGTAAAATGTGTGTGAAGTACCCTCGATTGCTGTCTCGGTCTCTGGTGAATGACGCCGACGAAAGAATCAAGTTCTTCGGTGAAGAATTAGGTGAGTTCATTCATATCCCCACCCAATCCCTACTCACTCCTCCTCCTTTCCGTATACGTAGACATGCCCCCGCCGTTCCAGCAGCTGCAGAAGCTAGTGCAGCGCTTCCCTCCTGCATTATGCATCGATACCGACATTTTTATGAGACCAAATCTCTTGATTCTATGCGGCTACCTGGAGCTGAGCAAGGCAGAAATAACAAAAATGCTGTCGGTATTCCCGCAGCTGCTTGGGTACAATCCCAACACCTTGGAATTACTGACGTTGCAAGCGATGTACACCATGACCGGCTTGGACGAGTACAGACTCATGATAGAGGAGCGGGTGGAGGACAGTAACGGTATTGCTGCATACGATGCGGAAATTCAAATGGCATTTGCTAAAATAGGAACTATTTTAAATCCAGATCCAGAGAGCGAAGCAGACGATGCCATCGGAGGCGTGATCGCGGAGTACGAGCAGATGCAGACGCCTCCTACGCTGCCGGTTAACATAAGTTCCAGCTATTACAGATTGAATATTGAACCTTCTCGTGCACAAAAAGTGCTCCGCGATGTGCCGTGGGTCATAGCGTACCGCCAAGAGAGGACGAGGTCGTTGTTGGCGACGTTAGGAGTGTCGCTTGGCTTGACAATAGCAGAGTTGTCGCGGATAGTGACTACCTATCCCCGTATTCTCTCTCTCAGTGTAGAAACGAACGGGAAAGTAACGGTTTTGTTGGAGTATCTGACTAAATACGCCATCGAATACGTGGCAAACGGAGGTATTTTCTATGTGGAAGATTTGAATACCGACGAAATGGATGACGTCACGCTCACGTGCAGCAAGCACGTTGCCGGCTTGCGACGGAACCAAATACGGAGCATGGTGCGGTACGTCATCGTGAAGTACCCGCTGGTCCTTGGCACTTCCCTGGACAGAATCGCCAAGCGATTCGACGACATTCGCGGCGTGCCAATGGATTGGAAAAGCGTTGTAACCGTGTTGCGCCGGTCGCCGGCAGGCCACGAAACATGGCTGCTGAAGCAGCAATAGTGTAGAAATAATTACGTTGTAAATTGTGTCTTGTGTATGGTGTAATGCTTGTTGATTTCGCAGCTAGCCGTCGCGTCGCGTCAAGTGCCTTTCTCTTAATCCCTAGGATCTAGATCTAGAATTCCGGTTTGATAAACCCATTGAGTTCGCAGAATCTATAGAAGGAATGGGTGCGTATGAGTTCCTCGGCAGCGCCGGGTTGAGTTGCAACCTGGTTGTGCTGCTATGCACGCTGTTTATACTCTTTAACTTCACATTCCGCAAGCGGAAGCTTCTTTCACCAACGAGGATACGAACCTCGAATATTGTCAATTTCTTTATAATTGCTGCGGTATTATTTAATATTATATTTTATTCGGCTGTCATACAGCAGGATGATATTACCAATGAGATGTATACGCTGTATATCTTGCAGCAATTATTCTTCTACACTGCGTTCGGTAGTTTGTGTGCATCATGGGCTCCTGTTGTCACTACTGCAGCCGATGAAAAGAGAAATACTCTCACATTAAAGCAAAAGATTATAGCAGCATTTTGCATCGGATTGACGATTTTATCATTTTTAATGATTATCAAATGTGCCAAAATGAAGAATCTTGGTGATTTCTTTAATAATAAATATTTCTTAGCTTTCCTTGTCATCGCGCTAATGCAGGACATCTCTTATACCATTATGCTTTGTGTAATCGGTATAAGATTCTATGTCAAGTTCAAAGACCATGTAAACTTAAATTTTTGTGCACCTAATAATAATAATAGCGATAGTAGTGAGTACATAATTCAAGCGGGATACAATAAGTTATGTCGGATGTTACTGGTTATATTTATATGTTCAGCGTTACGATTTGTATACTATTGTTTAGGTGAGATCGTTAACTCAGTCATTGAACTTTATACTCTTACTCACTCACTCACTCACTCACTCACTCACTCACTCACTTGCAGAAATTTCAAATTACAAGTACGGTTACAAGTATACCAGTGGTGCGCACGAGAGTCAATTCATAGGACCCAATGCCTCTCATAAAAGCCTCAAAGTGGCCATATTGTTTGATATAATCCCCGAGTGTGTTGCTATGATCGCGCTTGTGTGGTTAGCCAAACCGAAGAAAGCGTCAAGCACTATCTCTGTAGGGTCCAGTAGCAGCAAGAAGAACAGTGACACCACTGCCGTCGTGTCGTCCGACGACAGGGATCCAGTCACACGAATCAGTACCACTAAAAATATTTTACAAAATGAGAAAATGACACCAAAAACATTCGATAGAACATTTAGTAGCTATGACGAGGAGGATCCGTACAGCACGCGGCCGATCGAGAGGGGGCTGCTGTCCGACCAGCATATGATGAACAATCGCAAGGCTGGGAATAGTAATGAAAATTTGTAATATTTGAACTAAATTATTTTAATCTTAAAATTTAACGACTCTATTTTAACCGGTAATCCGTACCGGTGTAAAAAAATTCAAAAAAAAAATTGAAACAAAATTGAATAATTGTGAGTTGAATGGACGCTTCTGGGTCGTGGGAGGAGCCAGAGCTGCTCATCGCGAAAGCGCCTACGCCGGTTAAGCCAGGCAGTCTCGCCAAAGCCCAGGGCAGCGACTGGGAGAACCTAGGCAAGGGCGGGCAGCCTGATCCGTCAGGAGAGTTGTGTCGTGAGATGCCTGTAGACGTTAGTGATACGAAGCCTGCAGATGCGACTATTAGTACTAAGCCTGCAGATGTGAGTGATACGAAGCTTGTAGATGCGACTAAGCCTGTAGCCGTCAGTGATGCAAAGCCTGCAGATGTGGCTAAGCCTGTAGGTGTGAGTGATACGAAGCCTGTAGATACGACTATTAGTACGAAGCCTGCAGACGTCAGTGATACGAAGCCTGCGGATGTGACTATTAGTACAAAGGCTGCAGACGTGAGTGATACAAAGGCTGCAGACGTGAGTGATATGAAACCTGTAGATGCGATTAAGCCGGTAGCCGTGAGTGATGCAAAGCCTGCAGATGTGGCTAAGCCTGTAAGTGTGAGTGATACAAAGCCTGCGGATTTGACTATTAGTGCAAAGGCTGCAGACGTGAGTGATACGAAGCTTGTAGATGCGACTAAGCCTGTAGCCGTCAGTGATGCAAAGCCTGCAGATGTGGCTAAGCCTGTAAGTGTGAGTGATACAAAGCCTGCGGATTTGACTATTAGTACAAAGGCTGCAGACGTGAGTGATATGAAACCTGTAGATGCGACTAAGCCTGTAGCCGTCGGTGATGTAAAGCCTGCAGATGCTACTAAGCCTGCAGAGATGAGTGAAGTGAAGTCTGTCGCGGTGAGTGATGCGAAGCCTGCAGATGCGACTGTAGGTGCGAGGCCTGCAGATGCGACTGTTGGTACGAAGCCTGACGCGGTGAGTGATGCGAAGCTTGTAGATTCGATTGTAGGTACGAAGCCTGTCGCCGTGGGTGGTGCGAAGCCTGCAGATGCGACTGTAGGTACGAAGCCTGTGGACGTAACTGGTGTGGTGAAAACAGGCGCGGAGGATGTTATTAGTAAATCAAGCGCCAAGGAAGCGGTACATATCCCCGTGTTAGAGATGGCTGGGAAGGTTGTGAATACCGTAATATCTCAAGTCTCCGACACCATCCGATTGAATCATGTTGAGGACCAGCACTTTAGAGCGTTACACGCAGGTGACAGCTCCGTTCCATTGCCATCCAACGATGACTTGCTTAAACCTCCACACCCTACAAGCTCAAAAGTATCCGAAAAAGAGATCATTATCGATGTTGCCACGAGGAAGGTGGTGCAATCGACCATCGACAGCGAGATGTGCATAGCAGACGACGCGTTGATGCAAATGAGGAAGCTGCGGCTGGGACTAGACTCGCGAATGAGGCAGCTAACCGAACTAGAAGCTGCTGCTGATATCCGTTACACCAGTAAATTACCGGTCGATCCAAAAGCCCTAATGAAAGACATCGATGCGTACTTGGGTGATACCCACGCAGTCGACCAAGCGAGTGCTATTGGTGGTGCCAAGCAAAAGCAAGCTCCCGGCTTCCGCCCTAATGTTCATTGGGACAAAGATTGGAGTCGACAGGAGATACCCGGTCTGTCTGAAAAAGGTGTGGACAATATTAATAATAGAAAAAAAAGTATTGAAATTGAAAATAATGACCATTGGAATCCCTATCATGAGCTAATCGACGGCGGCGTGATCAACGTGGCGCAGGGCATCGACTCGATGCTCAGCTCCACGATCGCCACGTTGAATACTAGATTACCAGGTGACTTCGCTAACGCACCCATTATTCATCCATCGCCTCCCAAGAGAAAGGAGGTCTTGCCTGTAACTGCCTCCGCGATACTAACGGCTCTTGGTCACACCGCGGCGCATGCCCCTATCCGCTCTAAAGCGAACCCTGAGCGGGAGCTAGATCCTCACGATCAACTGCAGATCCATCTCCGAAAGGAGCTAGACACCATCGACCACGTGCTAGGTGCTGATCACGACGGCGATAAGTTAGGATTGGATTACTTCATTAAGCAAGCCAGTTACAACGACAAGCTCTCCTTGTCCTACGGCAGGGAGCAGAACCACGATCAGTCGCCTTCGCAACCCATTTATATTAAAATGCCGGATATCAATCGATTTGGGTACAATGTAGATCCTCATCCATCAGTGCCACCGCACTCCCCAACGGTCGCGGGGAATAGCGGAAATGACGTCACCATGGACAGCGGCAGCACCGTCCTCCAAGACAGCACGAGGAAGAGTAGTAACCGTCAGGTCTTGCCATGGGAGACCTCGGTGTATAAGCCCTACAATCCGTTGAAGCAGACAGTCGAGGCGAGTGCCTATCGCTTCCGCAATATGAATCGCTCCGCCATGAATGCAGAAAATGAATATGTTCACCGGGATGCGGCGATGCCCGTGCAACCGGTGCGTGATAGTGGGGTGGCATCAAGTGCCTTTTCCTTGAACACCACCAGCTCGTACATGCCCCACGTGCCCAGCACTAGCGCGACCATGAAAGATCGCGAAGACTACCTATTGTATATGAAGAGACTGCGAGAAACGGTTAGTAACGGAACCCTGATAAAATAGTTTGTCGCGATGTAAATATGTAAGTACTTAACAACTATACACTTGGTCCTACAAATATGCATCCTAATTGGTAAATTCTACGACTAGTTTGGTGTTGCACGTGATCCCTATCGTCGCTAGCGTGGTGCCGAAACTATAGATGCTACCCCCGTCGCTCTCTCGCAACCATTCGCAGAAGCCTTTTCTGGGGTGCGTGGTGTACACGTCGAACGACCTGTCCATGTACTGCTGGTCCTCTAGATGCAGCGAGATCACGAGCGCGATGAACACTAGCGGCGTGTCAATGGGAAACGACAAGCTTATGCGTTTCAGCGCCTGGTTGATGTTCATCGACGCCAGCAACGTCACCGCCACCTTCGTCAGGTCATTGCGGCTGCCAGGCAGAGCAAGCACGTTGTGTTGGAAGTATGTGTGCGTGTCATCCGTGAGGTCGGTCAGTTCCACACCACCTTCCTCTGTAACTGATTTACGATCAAATTTCTTATTAATAAACTCTTTTACACCATTTAAAAGATTCTCGCGCAGTTTGCTGTCGCCACTCGAGGTGATGCTCTGCGCGTCGACGGAGAGGTACTTCGCTATCAACATCGACGGAGTGAACTTCAAATGAGTCCCTGCGTCGTCACTAGGCTTCTTCGCAGGTGCCTGCGGCGAATCATCAATCAAGTCTACTATGTTGTCCTTTTTACTAGCTTGGTTGGTGGATGTAGAAGGCGCCACCTCCCCGCTACTGGCTTGGGTGGCAGTTGCACTAGACGATGCACTCTGCGTGTAGGGAGACTCGAAGTGGCCAATGAAGTCACTCAACTTGTCTCCTAATGTCTGACATTTGATCGCTCCGGTGTGCGTCCATCGCGTGATGCCTGGTGCATGAGTGAGTGAGTGAGTGCATGAGTGAGTGAGTGAGGCAAGGATCCGTTTAATTCATCGGTGTACCTGTTCTTGGATCAATTATAGCAATGTACGGCAAATCGCCCTCTTTAAGCTTGTACATATTACTAAACTTCTCCCCAAATTCGGAGTTGAATCTCTGTTGCCAGAAGAGGAAGTAGCACTGAATAATCTGCTGAATGATCTCGTCCTTCCAAACGTCGCGGTTCAATTTATGGCATTCAAAATCTTCGTTCTGGATGTTTACGAGGATCCTAATGAGCAAGTGGTTGTCAATAACTGTGCGACGATGTGAGTGAACAAGTGAATAGTGTACCATTTGTCGTCTTTTCTTCCATCTTCTTTCAATTTTTCAAAGTTTTCGTGGCGCATAATCGCCTGTGGCGGCGCGAATATGGTATTCAATCTAATTTCTTTATCGTTTTCGGGCTTTCTAGACGAAATAAAGGAAACGGATTCGTCTTTCCTTTGTTTTGTTCTTGTATTCTCGTACGGTTCGCGGTAGTAGCCACCATGAGGACCATTATCTGGTGCCAACAAAGTCATTTTCTTGGTGCGATCCGGCAGTCTAACTCCATCTTCATCGACTTGCTCCTCTACACGCCCTGCTTGTCTCTTGTATCCTACACTAGCTGTATTGCTGCCACCGCCTAGAAATGGATGAGTACATGAGTGAGTGAGTGAGTGAGTGAGTGAGTGAGTGATTTAGCAAAAGTGGGTAAGTAAGCTACCGTTCATCGCGTAATACGCCTCAACTGCTGAGGTCATGTGGTTGCTGTACATGTCCAACCAATTCTCCGCCTCCACGCGATTTCCGCATCCAGTGAAGGCCATGAAATCGTCGGCGCTTGACATGCTTTATATTTATTTCTTTATTTCTCTGATTCTCTCTTTCCCTCTTACTCTCTTTCTTGGTTAAGATCGCTTCACAAACCGAATAACTTGGTCACAAAAAATTTCTTTTCCGAGTGACTCACCGGTACACTTCGTTCCAACGACTCGTACCGGTATGACATACGTAACGGACATGTGCAACAGGTGCGTTGCTGCGAGCGAAGACAAGAGGAGCGTGCGAGAACATACAAGTGAACATTAGGTTACAAATTACACACCATCTACAGCTTCTACAGCGTCTACACCAGTCCATACGCCTTTCTCCGCGCAGCTGTCTTCTGTATCTCAATCTCCTTCAAGTGCTCCCTCTCCGCGTGGATTCGCCGCAGTCTTTGGTCCGAGGTGCTTTTGGACTCCATATTAATTGGCATTTTGATGTGATACCTATTGAGACCCTTACCAAATTTATTTCGTTGCATTCTGACCTTGATCAGTGTGTTCGGCAATAGACTCATCTCGTCTAGGTGCGACGAGCGGTTGGCTCCCAAGGACGATGAATGCAACGACGACTCGATGTCGTTATTGTCAATTGAACCGGCGAATTGGTCGAGGTGACTGTACACTTGACTGTTATTGTCATCCACACCTTTTTCCTTCGTACTGGGTAGCAAGCCCTTATTATGCCTGTCGGAGGGGGCGTTGCCCTGTGCATCACTAACTGAGTCATCCGGGTTGTCGTGCATCTTCTTTTTGATATTATTAAACAGTTTCGGGTCTGGATTCCAAGCCTGTGCGTACTCCAAGTATCTCTTCTTCACCGTCGTGTCGTCCGCGTTGGGGTCGTTAGGATTGCAGAATTTGTTGCTCACATTCTTCCGCGAGAGATCAAGTACGTGCTTCTTGAACCGCCGGACAGGCACAGCGATAGAATACTTGGTTTTTTCATGTTCTTTCTTGGCTGCTGCAATCCGCTGCTGGTGGATGCCGGGGATCAGCTCGTCCTCCACAAACACTGGGTCATAGCCTGAATCTCGAGGAAAGAAGACGTTGATTGTGCCCGGAATAGTCTTCAAAGGAAACACTTTGTGTGCGCCGTTATACTCGTGGTAGCGTCCTGGGAAATATATTTTTGACGGATGTTCGATGTCAAAAAAGTTAGGTTTAATTGGCTCCAGTTGCGTTGGTGGAGCTTTATCTATACTGCAATTTGCAACTCGATACATTTTCTCTGTAATATAATTGGGTGAAGGAACATTGTTTATCCTGTATTCCTTAAGGGCATTTCTCTCTTCCTTCGATTGCAAATAGTCATTTCCAGGAAGCGTTTTATTGTTGATTTTCTTATGATGAGCAGGTTGCTTAAACTTTTTGGGATCTAGTGATTCTAAGTTATCAACTAATAACTCCTTGTAAGCCGTGGCATTATCAAGCGCCCTCTGAGACATGACACCCATGCGCTCTTCCAATGTCATTGGTGCGCTCACTGCTACTTTATTGCGCTTTTCTTTTACTTTCGCTGGCCAATAATCAACCTTGCTCAACTCATCAATGGAATCGTTATTCTGGACAGGAATTTCCTCTTTCGCTGAAGGTGAATCAACTGCTTTTGACGGAAAAGCTCTACCAAATAACTTACTCCACATCCTTCAGCGCAAACAAATTACTCATCTACACCATTTCTCCCTCACTGCATAATTACTACTTATGCAATTAGTTCAGTAGTTACTTACTCGCACTCACTCAAGCAATGTAAAGTGCCCCTGGAATGTCACATGTCAAAAAAAAAA
>JACCDO011076854.1_pt1 | contig 15746 bp, 12 predicted proteins | sample 7446101 | NCBI WGS metagenome assembly JACCDO01 (sample SAMN15323440, study PRJNA562643) | freshwater metagenome | isolation source: river surface water | place: USA:Blue River Watershed | collected 2017-08-16
CACCAAAAACAACACCTTCGACATCTGGTTGGTGGCGATCTTTGGTTTTGTGGGCTACCTGTTTGCCAAACTGGGATGCGAGCCAGCCCCCATGCTCTTGGGCTTCATTTTGGGCCCCATGATGGAGGAATACTTGAGGCGCGCCCTCTTGCTCTCTCGTGGTGACTGGAGCGTGTTCGTCACGCGTCCCTTGTCTTGCGGACTGTTGGTGGCTTCATTGCTGTTGCTCATCATCGTGCTCTTGCCAGCGGTGAAGTCCAGACGCGAAGAAGCCTTTGTTGAGGAATGAGTCGGTTGACTGCCATTCAAGGATTGAAGTCATGAAGCGTCTTGTTTCGCCAAGGTTCAGTCTGAATGTCTTCATGGGTCTTGTTGCTTTGACGGCACCTTGGATGGCCCCTTTGGGGGCCTTTGCTCAAACTGCTCAAACTGCACATGTGACCCCAACGGCTTGGCCTACGCAGACCGTGAAGATCGTTGTCCCGACTGGCCCTGGCAGCTCGCTTGACCTCATTGCCCGCTTGCTCAACGACAAGCTCTCGGCGCGCTGGGGGCATCCCGTGGTGGTCGAAAACAAACCAGGTGCTGGCGGCATGCTGGGCCTGGATGTGGCGGCCAAATCCACCGATGGACACACCGTGGCCATTGGCTTCAATGGTCCTGTGGCGAATGCATCCTTCCTCTACAAGAAAACGCCTTACGACCCAGCCCGAGACCTCAAGCCCATTGTGATGACCACCAGTCAAGCCAATGTGCTGGCAGTGAATGCAGAAAAAGTCCCAGCCAAAACAGCACGCGAACTCGCTGCATGGCTCAAGGGACAAGCAGGTAAGGCCAACTACGCTTCTTTGGGCAACGGCAGTTCGGCTCACCTCACCATGGAGCTTTTCTTGTCAGAGGCCAACGCACAAGCCACCCATGTGCCGTTCAATGGCTCGCCCCCTGCGGCCTTGTCAGTGGCACAAGGCGAAGCTCATGCCACATTCATGGTTGCCCCCGCTCTTTTGCCCTTTGTGCAGTCCGGCAAGATCAGGCTGATTGCGGTCAGCAGCAAGCAAAGGCTGGACGCCCTTAAAGACGTTCCCACTTTGGCCGAATCGGGGTTCCCCGCAGTGGAGTCGCTGGCTTGGAACGGTTTGTTGGGCCCTGTGTCCATGACCGATGCAGTGGCCAACAAAATCAATGCCGATGTCAACGCCTTGTTGGCCACCGATGAAGTCAAGCAAGCCCTGTTGCGTCAAGGCATGACCGTGGTGGGTGGCAGTCCGGCCGACTTCAAGCGCGTGATCGATGGCGACATGGCTCGATGGGGCCCCGTCATCAAACGCTTGGGCGTCACGCTGGACTAAAAACCCAGCAAGCGGTCCCAGATCGCACGCGCAGGCTCGTCATGGCCACGCCAAGCCACGATGTGATCGGGGCGAATCAGCACCAAGGGAGCCTCATAGGCATTGCGCACCGCTTCTTGGTCCAATTTCAAGACTTTGAGATTCAGGCCCAAGTCCTTGGCCGATTCAAGCCACACTTCAGAAGCTGGCTCGTGCTGGCTTGAAAGCACCATCAGCGTCCACTCAGGGCCGAAATGGTCAAACAAGGAATCTCCTTTTCCAAGCCAGAGGTGCGGTGGACGACCGCCAGGACAAGCGGTGGGCACATAGGTGTTCGCAGAATCAGCTGGGGCTTGTGTGCCATCGCTCACGATGGCCTTGGAGCCGTCGTAGCGTCCACCAAATGTGATGCCAGGAATGTTGAACTCCATGCGCACATGGGCGTTGAGGTGTTCAGAAGCGCGAGCGCGTTCTGCTTCAGCGGCTGGACCCTCTTCTTCCAGCAAAGCCGTGGCTGCAAACAAGCCCACCGAATCCGCAAATTGCCGCGCATAGCCCGTGTTGCGCTTGGCCAGAGGTTTGCGCTCGGTTTCGTAGGTGTCCAAAAGCGATGGTGATGCCTTGCCTTCAATCACATGTGCCAACTTCCAGGCCAGATTGATGGCGTCCTCTACTGCGGTGTTGTAGCCCAAGCCACCGGTGGGGGTGAACAAGTGCGCAGCGTCACCGCCTAGAAACACACGGCCTTGCTGAAAACTTTGTGCATACAAGGCGTGCCCTGCCAACCAAGTCCCCGCTGAAAGGATCTCAACGGGCAAGCGCTCACCCATGGCTTGAGCAATGACTTCACGCGCCATGTCGTGGCCCCATTGCTCTGCATCTTCACCTTCGTGAATGGCCGCATGAAGTGCAAACTCGCCTTGCCCATCCACAGTGGCCAGCAAAGCCCTGCGCTCGGCATTGACAGCCACGTACATCCAAGCCGGATCGTGGCTAAGCCGCTCATAAAAAGCGGGGCATCGAAAGTAGACCGCAAACATCTTGCCGCCCATGAAGTCACGGCGCTTGCCGGTTTCACCTTCCCAGCTGATGCCCAAGCTGTGCCGAGTTGGGCTTCTGGCGCCATCGGCGGCAAACAGGTACTGGGCCTGAACTTCAAATGATTCTTGAGTTTGCGAATTCATCACCTTCGCTTGAACGCCGCTTGCAAGGTCTTGGTAACTTTGCATGTGATGCAAAAAACGGAAGTCCACGCTGGGGCACTGCTGCACTTGCTTGAGCATGGCCGCTTCCACATACTTTTGTGAAATGCGGTGAGGCAATTCAGCCGCGCTCCACGAGCCACTCATTTTTTCGATGGCTTCGACGGCCTGACGTGCCGTGGGCAAGCGCAGTCGCGCCAGCTCGTGGCCATGAAAGCGAGTGAAGTAGGCAATGTCTGTGGGGTGATCACCGGGCAGACCCATGGCGCGGATTTGCTGGGCAAAACCGAGCCGGCGGAAATGTTCCATGGTCCTGGCCTGGGTCGCGTTGGCTTGTGGGTTGAATGCCGTTCCGGCCTTGGCATCCACGATCAAGGTGCGAATGCCTCGTCGTCCGAGTTCAAGCGCCATCATCAGTCCACAAGGGCCACCACCACAAATCAGCACATCGGTTTGTACGGTTTCAGTCATGGGGATTCCAGAGATCTCAATTCGTCTTGGGTATTGATGTTCGCAAAACAGGCATCGTCATCAAAAGGCAGGACGACGTGCTTTTGGCTGCGTATCCAGGTTTCGATTTTCCGTTCGCCCCGCTCAAGGTAGGCCTTCAAGCTGTCGCGCAACTCAGTGCGAACAAGCAAAAAAACAGTTTGCCATTGCACCTGACCCGCTTCACGAACCGTGCTGGGCAATGCCAGATCAGCGCCCGATGTGAGGGCGGCTTCAAAAAGCCGCGACACCAAATCAGCGGGCATCAAAGGCGTGTCGCAAGGCACGCTCATCAGCCAAGGTGTTTGGCAATGCGACATGGCCGCCAGCACGCCAGACAGTGGCCCTGCAAACCGATCATCGCCATCGGCCAACACCCTATGCCCCCATTGCTCGTAATCACTGTGATGGCGATTGGCGTTGATCAACACCGTGCTCACCTGTGGCGAAAGCACTTGCAGGGCGTGTTGCACCAAAGGTTTGCCTCTGAACACTTGCAACCCTTTGTCGACGCCGCCCATGCGCTGGCCACGGCCACCGGCCAGCACCACGCCAGTGACCATTTCATTTGGGGACAGCTTTGCATTCATGACTGGGTTGCATGCTAGGGCAAAAGCTTGGCCTTGCCCCTCTTGTCGAGTCACCCGTGAAAAATTTTGTACAGTTCCAGCATGGTCAAGCCTTTCATGTCCCAAGCTCAGGTGCCTTTGGTCGTTCAGACCCAAGGGGTGGACGAGAAGGGGCGAACCCAGTCGTTGCTCATTCCCGATGAGCGGCCCTTGACCCTCTACCTCAACCGCCGCGAGTTGGTCACCCTCATGACCCTGGGCTCATCGCCAGAGTGCTTGGTCTTGGGCTGGCTTCGCAACCAGAACCTGGCCCAATCCCTGGACGACATTCAAAGCATCCAGGTCGATTGGGACGTGGCCTCGGCAGCTGTGCTGGCCCACGAAGCGGTGCTTCAACGTTGGGATCTCGCCAGCCAACAGAGATTGGTCACCACAGGTTGTGGTCAAGGTGCACACCACGGCGCCATGACGCCGACCACCCAAGTGCTGGGTCATCAGCGTTTGGCCACGAAAACCTTGGTGGCCATCGTTGCTCATGTCCGCAGCTTGCAAACCGTCTACAAAGAAGCGGGATCAGTTCACGGATGCGGCCTCTTCAGAGGCACCGACTTGTTGATCTGGATCGAGGACGTCGGACGCCATAACGCGGTGGATGCCATCGCAGGTTGGATGTGGATGAACGACATAGCTGGCCATGACCTCACTTTCTACACCACGGGGCGACTCACTTCAGAGATGGTCGTCAAGTCGGCCCACATGGGCATTCCCATTTTGTTGTCTCGTTCAGGGGCCACCCGAATGGGGCTGGAGATGGCGCGTGAAGTGGGAATGACGCTGGTGAGCCGTTGCGTGGGCGAACACTTCCTGGTCCTCAACGGTGAGCAACGCTTGATGTTTGAAAACCCTCTTGAAAAGGAAATCCCATGACCCAACGCCTTCCCGCTCTTTTCATTCCCCACGGTGGTGGCCCTTCTTTTTTCATGACGGGTGAGCGCAAGGCCATGTTCGAGAGCACAGAATTTTTTCTGCGCGACTTGCATCAAATGCTGCCCCAGCAACCCCGTGCGATTGTGTTGGTGACGGCGCATTGGGAAACCGATGTGCCCAGCTTCACTGGAGCCGCGCGCCCCGAATTGATTTACGACTACTACGGTTTCCCTGAGCACACTTATTCGCTGACCTATCCTGCACCCGGCGCGCCCGAGTTGGCCGAGCAAGCGCGTCAATGTGTGGCCAATGCTGGCCTGCCTGCTCGCGTCGACCCCAGTCATGGCTGGGACCATGGTGTCTTCATTCCGCTCAAGGTCATGTACCCCGAAGCTCAGATTCCAGTGGTCGCCATGTCATTGCACCACTCGCTGGATCCTGCGCTGCACTTGCAACTCGGTCAGGCCTTGCAACCTTTGCGCGATCAAGGGGTGCTCATCGTGGGCTCGGGCATGAGCTATCACAACCTGCGTCAATTCTTTCAAGCCACCGAGGCCTCGCACCAATTTCACGCTTGGCTGGGCACCGCCTTGAACCAAGACTGGGCGCAACGCGCCCAAGCCCTATCGCATTGGTCAACGGCACCGGGTGGGCGTGCATCCCATCCGCGCGAAGAGCACCTCTTGCCTTTGATGGTGGCCAGCGGTGCAGGCAGCGATGTGCCCGGACGCCTCATGTGGCAAGGCGATGTGGCAGGCACTGCCCTGGGTGCTTGGGCGTTTGACTAAAGCCTCAAGCCGCTTTGCGTTTCAAACGCCTTCGTGACGGATGGCCACCGTCTTGAGGCGGGTGAAGCCCACCAGCGCTTCAAATCCTTTTTCACGGCCATGGCCGCTGGCCCCAACGCCGCCAAAGGGCAATTCGATGCCACCGCCCGCACCATAGTTGTTGATGAAGACTTGACCGCACTGCAATGCCTTTGCCATGCGAAGTTGTCGTGCGCCATCGCGCGTCCACACGCCAGCCACCAAGCCAAACGGCGTCGCATGGGCCAGCCGCAATGCATCCTCTTCGGTGTCAAAAGGCATGGCGCACAGCACGGGGCCAAAAACTTCCTCTTGGGCAATGCGGTGATCGACCGGCACATCGCGCAACAAGACCGGGGGGTGATAAAAGCCATTGGCAGAAGCTTGGGGCACGACCTTGCCTTGTGCCGCAGTGACAATGCCATCACCACGGGCCTCGTCCAGCATGGTTTGAACCCGCGCCAGTTGAGAAGCGCGGATCAGCGGGCCCAAATCCAAATCCATCTCGGGGGGGCCAGCCCTTAGTCCTTCAAACGATTGACCCAGTCGCTCTAACAATGGCTCATACAGATTTCGCTGAACCAGCAAGCGCGATCCTGCCGAGCAGGTTTGTCCAGCGTTTTGAACAATCGCATTGACAAGAAAGCCCAGTGCCAAGTCCACAGGTGCATCGTCAAACACAATTTGGGGACTCTTGCCACCCAGCTCCAAAGTTACAGGGCAGTGGTGAGCGGCGGCAATCTGTTGAACCAGAGTGCCCACACGAGGACTGCCCGTGAAACTGATGTGATCAATCCCTGGGTGCTCGCACAAGGCCTGACCCGCTTCATGGCCTAGGCCAGTCACCATTTGAATGCTGCCAGCAGGAAAGCCCACCTCGGCCATCAACTCGGTGAGCCTGAGCAGCGACAAGCAAGCGTCCTCAGCGGGCTTGACCACGCACACATTGCCAGCGGCCAAGGCACCACCCACGCTGCGCCCAAAAATCTGCATGGGGTAATTCCATGGAATCACATGCCCGGTCACGCCATGGGGTTCGCGCCAGGTGAGGGCGGTGTAGCCGTTGCGAAAGGGCAGGGTCTCGCCATGCAATTTGTCGCAAGCACCGGCATAAAACTCAAAGTAGCGCGCTAAGGCCACCACATCGGCCTTGGCTTGACTCACGGGTTTGCCGCAATCGCGTTGCTCCAGTGCTGCAAGCTCTGCGGCGTTGTCGTTCACGCTGCGCGACAAAGCCATGAGCAAGCGGCCTCGGTCGGTGGCATCCAATTGGGACCAAGGACCTTCAAAACAGGCGCGTGCGCCATGCACGGCCAAGTCCACATCGCGAGCATCACTGCGCGCCAACTCGCCATAGGTCTCGCCTGTGGCGGGATCGATGACGGGCAAAGTCTGTCCGCCAATCGCGGGCAAACCCTGATGATTGATTCTGTTGAGATGTTGCATGAGTTGCACCTGTGGGTGGTCGCTTCAGATAAGCTCCTCGCGTGACTATCGCATCTCTTCCCCAATTGCTGGCGCGCATTCATGACAAGCGCGATGAGGTCGTCGCGCTCACTCAAGCGCTGATCCAAATCCCCACCATCAACCCACCGGGTGATGCCTATGAGGCGTGTTGCCGATTGCTGGGCGAACGCCTCAAAGGCAAAGGCTTTACCGTGGAATACATCCGGGCCAAAGGCGCGCCCGGCGACAGCGATTCGCACCCGCGCATCAATGTGGTGGCGCGGCGTGAAGGCCAGCCGTCCGGCGCCTCTGCGCCCTGCGTGCATTTCAATGGCCACATCGATGTCGTCGAGGTGGGTTCGGGCTGGACAGTCGATCCCTTTGCAGGGCTGGTGCGCGACGGCAAGGTGTATGGGCGCGGCAGCTGTGACATGAAGGGGGGCATCGCGGCCAGCGTGGTGGCTTGCGAAGCCTTGATCGAATCAGGCTTGCCTTTACCCGGTGCCATCGAAATCAGCGGCACGGTCGACGAGGAAAGCGGCGGCTTCAGCGGCGTAGGGCATTTGTGCCGTTTGGGGTATTTCAGCAAGCCAAGGGTGGACCATGTGATCATCCCTGAGCCCTTGGGCGTTGACCGCGTTTGTTTGGGCCATCGAGGTGTGTGGTGGGCTGAAGTCGAAACCCATGGTCGCATCGCCCATGGCTCCATGCCTTTTCTTGGGGACAGCGCGGTCTCGCACATGGTGGCTTTTTTGCACCTGCTCGACACCAAACTCAAACCCAGGTTGCTTGAGCGCCGCACGGCCATTCCGGTTGAGCCGCCCGGCGCGCGTCAAAGCACACTCAACATCAATGGCATTCATGGTGGCCATCCTGAGCAACGTTATCTTCAAAACGCGCTGGGTGAGCCGATTGGCGATTTGCCCACGCCTGTGGTGGCCCACAGTTGTCGAACCGTGTTGGACAGGCGCTTCATCGCCGAAGAATCCTTGGAATCGGTCAAGCAAGAAATCGTTGACATGCTCGATGAATTGGTCCGCACCCGACCAGGCTTTGCCTATACCGTCAGAGACATCATGAGCTTTGTGCCATCGGCCACGCCGCAAGATGCCCCCGTGGTGTTGGCCACGGCCCGAGCCATTGCGCGTGTTCTCGGACGCGAAGCCCGATTCATTGCCAGCCCTGGCACTTACGATCAAAAACACATTCAGCGCACTGGTCAATTGCGCGATTGCATTGCCTACGGCCCTGGCATTCTTGATCTGGCCCACCAACCTGACGAGTACGTGGGCATTGACGAATTGGTGCAGTCGGCTCAGGTGATGGCTTTGGCGGTCCTGGACCTTCAAGGTGTTTTGCCCCAACTTTCACGCTAAAAAGGCCTAGGCCATGAACTTTCTTGACGCGCACGATTCCGATCCCAAGCTGATGGGCTGGATGCAGGGTTCGCCACCGCCCGCCGATCGACTGGTTCGATGGGCCGACATGGGCATGTACACCTTCCCCAAATTGCGTTGGGCCATGTCCAACTACATCCAGCTGCGCCCCACCAAACGCATAGACCGGGGCACCTCATCGGTGACGGCGCTGCCTTTGTCCCCGCGCCATGAGCTCGATGAAGTCATGAGCACCCCCATGGGCAGCGCTCAAGCCCACAGTTGGGCGCAATCGCTGTTGGCCAACTACACCGACGCCATCGTGGTGTTGCACCGTGGGCGCAGGGTTTACGAACGCTACATGGGGGCCATGGACGAACGCCGCAGCCACATGTGCATGTCGGTGACCAAATCCTTTGTGGGCACACTCGCGGCCATGCTGGCCGATGAAGGGGCTTTCGACATTCATCGGCCAGTGACTGACTTCGTTCCGGAACTCGCTCAAAGCGCCTATGGCACAGCGACAGTGGATCAGGTCATGGACATGCGCATCGGCGTTCTTTACAGCGAAAACTACGCCGATCCGAATGCCGACATTTGGAACCACGCCCGCGCGGGTGGTGTGTTTCCACCTCGCCCGGGCGACGCACCTCCCATCGGATTCAGGGCCTACCTGTGCGGCCTTCAAGCCGAAGGCGAACACGGCCAGGGCTTCACCTACAAAACCGTCAACACCGATGTGTTGGGATGGGTTTTGCATCGCGTCACCGGCCACGATGTGGCGCGCCTCATTCAGGACTGCTTCTGGCAGGTGCTGGGCATGGAACACGACGCCCACTTGGGCGTTGATGACATGGGCACCGACTTTGCGGGCGGTGGCCTGAACTGCACGGTGCGCGATCTGGCGCGCTTTGGCGAGATGCTCAGGTGCGGTGGTGAATGGCAAGGTCAACGCATTCTGAGCGAAAGCACCGTTGCCAGCATCGCCAAGGGGGGCAGCCAAGCCGCATTCTCAACTGCCGGTTATCAGACCTTGCCGGGCTGGAGTTATCGCCGGATGTGGTGGGTCTCGCACAACGACCACGGGGCTTACATGGCGCGCGGCATTCATGGTCAAAGCCTGTACATCGATCCCAAAGCCGAAATGGTCATCGCTCGGTTTGGTTCACACCCCATGGCCAGCAATGTGCACAACGATGCCGTGACTTTGCCCGCGTTTGCTGCCATGGCCCAGGCCTTGATGGCCTGAACCGTTTTCATGTCAGTCGCTCGGGCACAAGCCAGGCCCTAGGGCTCAAGCCCAGTTCAGACTGGGTCTGGCCACGGGCACCACAGATTCGAAGGCCTTGGCCACCCGCAAGACCATGGCATCGTCAAACATGCGCCCCACAAACTGAATCCCGATGGGCAAGCCTGAACGGGTGAGCCCACAAGGCACGGTGATCGCGGGTTGCTGCGTGAGGTTAAAGGGGTAGCTGTAAGGCGTCCAACCCAACATGACCTCGGGCGACATGGGCGTGTGACCAGCGGGTTTGGCATCGAAAGCGGGCACGGCCACCGAAGGCGTCACCAGCACGTCCCATTGCGTCATGAACTGACGCATCTGCGAACCCAGCAAACCGCGCTCCATGTTCAGCGCATGCACATGGCCGATGTCCAAGGCTTCGCCCAGTTTCGCTTCGGCGGCAAAGTCGGGGTCGGACTTTTCGCGCTGCGCCTCGCTCAGTCCACGCCATAGCGTGGCGGCCCCTGCAAACCACAAACCCGTGCTGATGTGCAAGGGGTCGCTGAAGCCAGGATCAACCGCTTCGACCTGTGCGCCCAAGCTGCGCAAGACCTCAACCCCGCGCTCCACCGATTCAGCAATTTCTGGGTCCAGGTTCTTCACATGCCCCAAGCGAGGTGAATACGCCATCCTCAAGCCTCGCACCCCATCGTTCAAGCCCACGGTGTAGTCGCGGCCCTCAAAGGGCAAAGAGGTCCAGTCTCTGGCATCGGGCTGAGCCATCACATTGAGCATGAGTGCGGCATCGGCCACTGATAAAGTGTGCGGCCCCAGGTGCGCGACAGAACCAAAGGGCGAGAGCGGGTAGGCAGGCACTCGTCCAAAGCTGGGCTTCAAGCCCACATTGCCGCAAAACGCTGCCGGGATGCGCACGCTGCCTGCGCCATCGGTGCCCACCGCCAAAGGCCCAAGACCTGCAGCCACCGCCGCTGCTGCACCGCCCGATGAGCCACCTGGTGTTTTGTTCAAGTCCCATGGGTTGCGAGTGATGCCACTGCGGGGGGAATTGGTTTCGCCTTTGCAACCAAACTCAGGGGTGGTGGTTTTACCCAGCAAAACAGCACCCGATTCGCGAAGCCTTGCCGTCACTGGCGCATCGATGTCCCAAGTCTGTTTGGCGTCGATGGAATGGCTGCCACGCAGTGTGGGCCATGAACGGGTGAGGATCAAATCCTTGATCGTGGCGGGCACACCCTCTAGCGCCCCCACAACTGAGCCGCGTTGGCGGTGCGCGTGCCATCGCGCTTCGCTGGCTTGGGCGCTGGCCATGGCCTGTTCAGCGTCCACCAGGGTGAAGGCATTGAGTTGGGGGTTGAGCCGTTCGATGCGAGCGAGCACTTGGCGAGTCACCTCAACGGGTGACAAACGCCCAGACCGATAGCCCGAAAGCAATTCGGTGGCGGTCCATTCGCAAGGGTCGTTGGAAGCGGTGGAGGATGAACTCATGAGCAGGTCTCCAAAAGTGCGATGGGCTTATGGGGCATTTCAGCGATGAAGGGCAATGGAATGACTCCGCCTGCCGTGAATTGAGCGCCTCATGTGAGGCCTCAAGGTCGGGTTCGCGTTCGAGGTGACAAGTGTTTCCAAGGCAGGTCACCAGGATCAGCAGCCATGGGTGCAATCGACTTGCACACCAGGACATGGCTGGACATGGGCGTGAAGTCAGCCCTGAAGTGGTTGGAGCTTTTCACCCCGATGATTTGCATGGCGGTGGCGTCGATGCCCACCATGGCCAGCAACACCCGATCGAGCAACTGAGCTTTGCCGCTCACCACGGCAATGAGCACGCCATCGATTTCCAGGCAGGCGCTGGGCCCGAGGTTGACGGGTGCGCCCGTCATCATGGGGCCAGTCAACACGGTTTTGCCATCGCTCAAAGCGCGCACGGTGAATCGGCCCACCAAAGGCTCCGGACTCATGCCGGCATAAGTGGGCACCGAGCGGCCAATGCCCCGCTCGATGACGCCACCCACGCCTGCAGCATGGGCTGCAGCGGCTGTTTCGGGGTCGAACAACAGTCCAAAGGCCACCCGGTGTGGAAAGCGTTGCCCTAAACCTTGAGCCACCATCTCGCGCAACAAACCTGTGGTGTTGCTGTCGCCGCCTGCGCCGGGGTTGTCTTCGGAGTCGGCGATCACCACTGGGGCTTGATCGGGTGAGGTCACCAACTCAACGGCTTGTTCGACAGCTGCTTTGGCCGTGGGGATGTCGCATCGCCAAATCTCAGCCCGACCCGCTTGGGCCATCAAGTCATTGGCGGCCGAAAGGGCGCTGGCCTCGGTGTCTGCATAGGCCCAAAGCACGGGCCCACACTCTTCAAAATCAGCCGCAGGAAAGCCCATGCAAAAACTCAGCATGGCATCGTGTTGTTGGTCCAGGCCTGTGATTTGAGAATAGATGCTGCGCGCCGGCTCGGTCCAAGTGCTTTGGGCATTGAGCGAAATCAAAAACGGGAAACGATGCACCGCCACAGCCTGTCTATGCCCCAAGCGAATTCGACGCTTGAGCAGTTCGGCGGCCAAAGCACCGGTGTCGGCCATGTCGATGTGCGGATACGTGCGATAGCTCACCAATGCATCGGCGTGTTCAAACATGCGGGCGGTGACGTTGGCATGCAAGTCCAGGCTTGCGACGATGGGGCGATCAGGCCCCACCAAGGCACGCACACGGGCGAGCAATTCGCCCTCTGCATCGTTGGCATGTTGCGCCACGGCGGCCCCATGCAAATCCAGATAGATTGCGTCCAGACCTTGAGCCAATGCAGCGCGAATGTCATCAAGCAAGTCGGCGCTGATGCGCTCAAAAGCGTCTTCGGTCACGTACGACGAAGGCGATGCGCCGGCCCAAATCGAAGGCGTGATCTGCCAGCCTGCCGCTTCGGCCACGCGCACAAATCCTGCAATGGGGATGTTGATGGGCCGCAACTTGGTGAGCATGGCTGCACCGCGTTGATAGGGGGGGAAACCATCGCCACGGTTGAAGGCGGCCCAATCGGCAAGGCTGGGTGCGAAGGTATTGGTTTCGTGCTGGAAACCGGCGACCAGCACGCGCAAAGAAGAAATATTCATAGGGTTTGAGCGCTCAGCATGCCCAGTGCTCGGCATGAACACGATCAAGACCGCCTGGCGCGCAGGCCAGCAGGTGTTGGGTGTAAGCATGCTGGGGCTGTGCATACAAAGATGAGGTGGGACCTTGTTCGACGATTTGACCGTGTTGCATGACGATGACGCGGTCACACAATTGAGCGGCCACACGCAAGTCATGGGTGATGAACAACAGGCCCAGACCCAGCTCGCGTTGGATGTCGCGCAAGAGTTCAAGGATTTGGGCCTGCACCGAGACATCGAGTGCCGAGACGGCTTCGTCAGCCACCAGCACCTCGGGCTTGCAAGCCAGCGCGCGAGCGATGGCGATGCGTTGACGTTGCCCACCACTGAATTGGCTGGGGTAGCGCTTGAGCGATTCCACGGGCAAGCTCACCTGTTGGATGAGTTGCTCGGCCAAGGCTTGAGCTTGAGCTGCGGACGCACCGAAATTCATCGCGCCCTCAACGATGGACTGACCCACAGTGCGCCTTGGGTTGAGCGAGCGATTGGGGTCTTGGAACACCACCTGAACCCGATGGCGCAAAGGCCGCAATTGCGACTCGGGCTTTTGTCCCACTTCGTCCTGACCCCAGTGAATTTGACCTGCAGTGGGGTCTATGAGTCGAATCAGGCAACGCGCAAAAGTGGACTTGCCCGAACCCGATTCGCCCACGATGCCCACGGTTTCGCCGCCCATCAGACTGAGGTTGGCTTGTTGCAAGGCCACGGTGTCGTGTTGACGGCCCATCCAGTCTCGGCTGTGGTAGGTCTTGCCCACGGCGGTTGCACGAAGGCGGGGCTCGCCAGTCTGATCAGTGGGCACAGACCTAGGGGGCGGCGGCGTCATGCTGGGCACGGCGTTCAGCAGCATGCGGGTGTAGTCGGCCTTGGGGCGCAGCAACACTTCGTCTCTTGGACCGCTTTCGACGCAAATGCCTTGGTGCATCACCAGCACCTCGTCAGCGATGTCGGCCACCACGCCCATGTCGTGCGTGATGAACAGCACCGCACTGCCTTGCTCGCGTTGCAACTCGGCAATCAGCGAGAGGATTTCTTTTTGAGTGGTCACATCCAGCGCGGTGGTGGGTTCATCGCAAATCAGCAAAGCGGGTTTGAGGATCACCGCCATGGCAATCACCACCCGCTGACGTTGACCGCCACTGAGCTGATGAGGGTGGCTGCGCATGATGCGTTCTGGGTCTTTGATGTGAACACGTTCAAGAACGCGGCGAATTTCTTGCGAGCGTTGATCGCGCGGCCAGTCGGTGTGCTCTCGCAAGAGTTCGTCGATTTGATCGCCACAGGTCATCACGGGGTTGAGCGCCGTCATGGGCTCTTGGAAGACCATGCCCATGGCTTTGCCACGCAAATCGCGCAACCGCTTTGGACTGGCATCGAGCAAGGACTCGCCATTGAGCAAGACCTGCCCTTGCGAGGCGTGCAACTCTTTGGGCAACAAACCCATGACCGTTGTCGCCATCACCGACTTGCCCGATCCGGACTCGCCCACGATGCACAAGGTCTGACCCGGTTCTATGCTCAGCGACAGGCCGCTCACTGCGTGGGCGCGATCGGCACCTTGCGGCAAGGCCACACTGAGTTGTTGGATGTGCAAGGTGGCCATCTCTCAGATCACCTCTTGGCAAATTTGGGGTCCAGCACATCGCGCAAGCCGTCCCCAAGGAGGTTGAAGGCCAGCACCGTGGGCACCAAAAAGAGGGCAGGGAAGAGCACATTGCCAGGGTATTGGCTGAACTGTGTGCGACCCTCGGCCATGATGTTGCCCCAGGTCGGAATGTCTGCGGGCAATCCCAATCCCAGAAAACTCAGGATGGCTTCGGTCAGCACGGCCGAGGCCGCGACAAATGTCCCTTGCACCAGCAAAGGCGCCATGGCGTTGGGCAAGATGTGGCGCATCAAGATGACTGAGGTTGGCGTGGCCAGTGCACGCGCCGCTTCGACAAAAGGTTCTTCGCGCAAAGTCAGCACCAAGGAGCGCACCAAGCGAGACACGCGGGGAATCTCAGGGATGGCGATGGCGATCACCACGGTGGTGATGCTCGCGCCCAAGGCGGCCACCAAGGCGATCGCCAACAAGATGGCGGGAATGGCCATGAGGCCATCCATGAATCGCATGAGCAAGAGATCGGCGCCGCGGAAGTAGCCCGCCAGCATGCCCACCAACACGCCAATCAACAAAGCCACTGCAGCGGTGCTGGCCGCCACCACCAACGACACCCTGGCGCCATAAATCACACGGCTATAGAGATCGCGTCCAAAGTTGTCTGATCCCAGCCAAAAGTGGTGGGCCACGCTGCTGCCGTCGGTGAGGGTGAAGTTGCCCGCAAATCCAGCTGCGCGATTGATGTTGTTGTAGTCCATTTGGGCGGGGTCCACCGTGCCCAACATGGGTGCAAGCAATGCCATGATCATGACCAAGCTCAGCACCACAGCACCGAATCGGAAGGCCCCGTTGGCCCAAAGTTTGTCAAAGGTGGTCATCAGTAGCGAATGCGGGGATCAAGCACCAAATAGCTCAGGTCAACCAACAAGTTGATGACCACATAGCTGACGGCAAAAAACAAAACCAAACCTTGGATCACTGGGAAATCGCGGTTGAGCACCACATCCACGGTGAGTGAGCCCAGACCTGGGATGGCGAAAACGGTTTCGGTGACGACCACACCGCCGATGAGCAAGGCCACGCCAATGCCGATCACCGTGACGATGGGCACGGCCGCATTGCGCAAGGCATGTCGCAACAGCACGGCACGCTCTTGCAAGCCTTTGGCTCTAGCGGTGCGAATGTAGTCTTCGGTGAGCGCTTCAGACACGCTCGCGCGGGTGATGCGCGCGATCAGCGCCACATAAATGATGGACAAAGCCAGCCAAGGCAGGATCAACTGTCGCGCCCAAGCCCAAAGGCCTCCCTTGCCCGACAAAGGCTCGTAGCCTTGCACCGGCAACCACTGCAGCTGGATGGAAAAGAAATAGATCAGCACATAGCCGGTGACAAAAACCGGCACAGAAAAACCCGCCACCGAAACCGCCGAAAGCAAGCGATCAAGCCAACCCCCCATGCGGGACGCGGCAACCGTGCCCAAAGGCACCGCCAGCAAGATGGCCAAGGCGATGGTGCCCAAGGCCAAAGAAGCGGTGGGCTCCAAGCGTTGAAGAATGAGCTCGGAAACGGGTTTGTTCAGGAAATACGAATGACCCAGGTCGCCTTGCA
>JACCDO010359541.1_pt1 | contig 15745 bp, 11 predicted proteins | sample 7446101 | NCBI WGS metagenome assembly JACCDO01 (sample SAMN15323440, study PRJNA562643) | freshwater metagenome | isolation source: river surface water | place: USA:Blue River Watershed | collected 2017-08-16
GGTACTGCTGAAGTTCCACTTGCGGCGTATCACATGGATGAAATTTTGGATTCAAGTACGTTACCGCTTCGATACGTTGGATTCTCCCCGTGTTATCGACGTGAAGCAGGTAGTCACGGAAAAGATACCCGCGGAATTTTTCGGGTGCATTGGTTCGACAAAGTAGAAATGTTCTCGTTTTGTAATGTTGAAGATGCGAAAGCTGAACACGAAAAACTATTGGCTTTTGAAGAAGAATTTTTACAGGCGCTAGAAATTCCTTATCGAGTGATTGATGTGGCAACTGGGGATTTAGGTTCTAGTGCAGCTCGAAAATTTGATTGTGAAGCTTGGATTCCTTCACAAGATCGCTATCGCGAGGTAACTTCAACTTCGAATTGCACAACTTTTCAATCGCGACGACTACGAGTTCGTGCGCGAAATAATGATGGCGTTGAACCGGTAGCCACATTGAATGGCACGCTTTGTGCAATCACTCGCACAATCGTTGCGCTATTTGAAAATCACCAGCAAGCAGATGGCAGTGTGCGAATTCCAGCCGCGTTGCAACCATTTCTTGGCGGCGCCACAACTTTTAAAGTTAAATAAATATTTAAATAACAAAGGCCCCGAATTCGGGGCCTTTGTTATTTAGTTTTACTTACACCTGTGGCAAATTAGCTAGGCCAGCTGCAAAACGCTCATCGGAAATAATTTCGTCGACCATTTTGCCGCGTAGGTATTCGTCATAAGCAGCAAGATCAAAATGACCATGTCCACAAAGCGCAGTAACAATAACTGGTGATTCACCAGTTTCTTTTGCTTTCTGGGCTTCGCGAATAGCCATTGCTATTGCATGAGTTGGCTCTGGTGCTGGAACGATTCCTTCAGTTCGGGCGAACAGCACTGCTGCATCGAAGCATTCAGTTTGTGGAACCGCTACTGCATCCATCATGCCAAGTTCATAAATATGTGAAATTAGCGGAGCCATACCGTGATAACGCAAACCACCAGCATGGATTGGATCTGGAATGAAATCTTTTCCAAGAGTGTGCATTTTCATCAACGGAGTCATTCCTGCGGTGTCACCGAAGTCATATGCATAAACACCTCGGGTTAGCGAAGGACAAGATGCAGGTTCAACAGCCAAGATTCGTGGACTCATTTTGCCCGCCATTTTTTCTCGTAAGAACGGGAAAGCCAAGCCACCAAAGTTTGATCCACCGCCAGTGCAACCAACAATTAAGTCTGGGGTATCGCCGGCTTTAGCCAACTGCAGCAATGCTTCTTCACCAATAATTGTTTGGTGCATAAGCACGTGATTTAGCACTGAACCCAAGGCGTAACGAGTGTCTGGATCTTTGACTGCTTCTTCAACAGCTTCAGAAATCGCAATACCTAATGAACCGCTTTGGTTTTTCGGATCGGCACCGAGTTTGCGACCTGCTTCAGTTAAGTTCGACGGTGAACGATGAACTTTTCCGCCAAAAACTTCAATCATTAATCGGCGATAAGGCTTCTTGTCATAAGAAGCACCAACTTGAAAAACTTCACATTCAAGTCCGTAAAGCGCACATGCAAATGCGAGGGCAGTACCCCATTGGCCTGCACCAGTTTCAGTAGTTAACCGTTTAATTCCTTCTTTAGCGTTGTAGTACGCCTGAGGTACCGCAGTGTTTGGTTTGTGCGAGCCAGCTGGCGATACACCTTCGTATTTGTAATAAATTTTTGCAGTAGTGCCCAGCGCTGCTTCTAATCTGTGAGCACGAAACAACGGAGATGGTCGCCATTGTCGGTAGACATCGAGTACGCCACCAGGAATATCTATGTAGCGTTCTTGACTAACTTCTTGCATGATCAGTTCCATTGGGAACAAAGGCGCGAAATCTTCTGGACCAGCAGGCTGCAAAGTTCCTGGGTGTAACGCTGGTGGTGGAGGCGAAGGCAGATCAGGGATGATGTTGTACCACTGAGTTGGCATTTCGTCTTCGGTCAGCGTGTATTTATGAGTGCGAACATTGTCGCTGATGCTGCCCATGAGGCTCCTTAAGCGTGGACGAATTAAGTTAGTACTTGACCATGAACTCTAGCGAGTTTTTGGCATCTTGATAAGTGAGAGACTAAGTCGTGACCCGTTTAATCGCAAGTGACCTTGATGGCACATTGCTCCAGTCTTCAGGCTTAGTTTCTGATGAAAACCAGCAGGCAATTAAGCGCGCACTTGGCGAAGGCATCGACCTTATTTTTGTCACCGGCCGACCGAGTCGCTGGATGGACAACATCGCCCAGCTAACTGGACATACAGGTCTGGCACTTTGCGCTAACGGAGCAGTGCTCTATGACTTAGTAGCCGAAGAGATTGTCAGCGCTGAATTCTTGCCTGGTGATGTCGGCGTATTAGCTGCTAAAAGACTTCGCACTATCGACCCTGGAATTAGTTTTGCAGTTGAACTTGCGCGTAAAAATGATGACTTTTTAATTGATCACAATTACCGTCCGCGGTGGGAACCAAAAGTTCCTCCACGAAAAGTAACTGTCGAAGAAATGTTCGAAACTGATTTAGTAGTGAAATTGCTGGCTAGGCCTAGTAGCAACGCAACTTTTGATGCAGACACTTTTTTGGCCGAAGCCGACGCTGCTCTCGATGGATTAGTTGACGTGACACATTCCGATAATTTCGATGTGCTAATTGAAATGAGTTTGTTGGGAGTTAACAAAGGATCGGGCTTAGCTAAAGTCGCCAAGCAACGAGGATTTAACTCAGAAAATGTTGCAGCTATGGGAGACATGCCTAACGACATCCCAATGATTAAGTGGGCAGGACTTGGTGCTGCAGTTGCAAATGCTCATCACCGGGTTAAAGAAGTTGCAAACTTACACTTACCAACTAACGATGATCATGCATTTGCTCATTTAGTTGATCATGTTTTAACGAATTAATTACTTCGTTTTCTTAAGTTTTCAAGCCAAGTATCAGGATCGACACCGGCTAATTCAGAAATTGTGGCATCAACAACAACGCCATGTTCTTCGTGTCTTGGGTATGAACCTAAAAACTTTATGTCCGAACAAGTTTGATGCAATGCTTTGAGTGCGTTTCCGACATTTTCATCATCGATGTGACCTTCGGCATCAATTGAGAAAAAGTAATCACCAAGTTGTTTTTTAGTCGGGCGAGATTCAATTCGGGTTAAGTTCACGTTCTGTTTAGCGAATTCAGTCAAAATCTCTAAAAGTGCACCAGGTCGATCAGCTTTAATAAATAAGGCCAAAGTAGTTTTATCGCGTCCACTTGGTGGATTCAAATGTCCAGGTTTCTTCACTAACACAAATCGAGTCCAAGCAGCATCTTTATCGCCGATTCCCTCAGCTAATGGAACTAGTCCGTAATGTTTTGCCGCCGTCACCGAAGCGATCGCAGCTTGGTAGTTTGCTTCATCTGTTAATTCAGCTGCCGCTGCTGCAGTAGACATGGCTGGAAGCACATGTGCATTCGGTAAGTTTTTCGCAATCCATTCTCGACACTGAGCCTGGGCATGCGGGTGAGTTGCTACTTTTTTAATATCCGATAACTTCGTGCCAGGTTTTGCTAGCAAGGCGAATTCAACTGGGATAGCAACTTCATCGACGATTTGAAGTAATTCACCATGACTTAATTCATCAACTGTGCCTGATACTGAACCCTCAACACTGTTTTCAATTGGCACTAATGCCCCAGCAACATCGCCACTTCTTACACTTTCCAGAGCAAGTTGCACAGTGCCAACTGGAATGCATTCAACATCTTGGCCTTTAGTTAATTCAATAAGTGCGGCCTCGGTGAACGTCCCAACAGGACCAAGATACGCATATTTTGTAGTCATCAGACTTTATAGATTACGGGCAAACGGCTGTTAACCCAATTTCGGTTATCAATCCACGAATAACTAATAGTTATAAGTGAGAATTAACTAGTGAATTCCTCGGTCTACCGTCGCGACAAAGATGGGCACATTTTTGGTACTGATGAATCAAAACTAAATCCCGCTCCTAATCAACAAATTTCTGCAAGCGTTGATCAACCAAAAACTGCAGATAATCCTGCACCGAGTTACCCACAGAAAATTCAACAGCCAAAACCCCAAATCAATCTGGGTCAAATTAAGTTGCCTGAGCAGATTAAGAAATTTTTCTCGAGCGATAAAAATAAACCTAAAACTCCAATTGGTCGAGTTACTTTTTACGCTAAACGAATAGTAATTTTCTATTTGATTTTCTTTGTGTTTCTCGGAATTAAGACAAGCCTTTCATTACAAAAAATGCCAGCAAGTTCTGCTGTGGCAGTTGAAGATACAGCTGGAACTAACTGGCTATTAGTTGGGTCAGATAGTCGTGAAGGTTTAACACTCGAAGAACAACAACAATTGCGTACGGGTCAAGATGAAGGTGCCCAGCGTACGGACACAATCATGTTGGTGCACATAAGCAATAGCGGCACAACATTAGTTAGTTTGCCACGCGACTCATATGTGTATATTCCTGAGCACACAGATTTAGAAGGCAATTTACAAGAACAACGACGTAATAAATTAAATGCTGCTTACTCGCAGGGTGGCGCCCCATTGCTAGTAGAAACCGTCGAATTTAATACTGGATTAAAAATTGATCACTACATGGAAATTGGCTTTAAAGGTATTCGTGATTTAACTGATGCAGTGGGTGGCGTCGATATATGTGTGCCACAGGATTACAACGATGAAAAATCTAATTTAAATGTAAAAGCTGGTTGCCAGGAACTAGATGGAGTAACTGCACTTGCTTATGTGCGCATGCGCTACGCCGACCCTAAAGGCGACATAGGACGCATTGAGCGCCAACAACAATATTTAGGCGCGGTAATGAAAAAAGTTTCTCAGGTGACAACTTTGTTAAACCCAATTGCAATGTACCGAGTTTCAAGTGCTGGAACTGATTCTGTGATCCTTGGTGAAGGTGACAGCATTAAAGATGTAGGTCGTCTAGGTTTAGCAATGCGCAGTATTGCTTCGGGTAGTGGAAAAATTGCCACGGTTCCAATTTCAGATCCGGCTGCAGAAACTGCAGCAGGTTCATCAGTGATTTGGGATAAAGATGCAGCCATTGAATTCTTTGCCCAATTAGCAGCAAATTAGCGCCTTTTTTCGAGATCATTCCTTAAACCCGACCTTGCCCAGAATCAACTGGGTCTTTCTCGTAGGATTTTTTTCATAACTCAACAAGGAGTCCCATGTTTGCATCCGTGCATCTTGCCGCCCAAGAAGTCGCTTTGGCTGGCTCAAACTACACAACAGTTGTAATCGTTGCCCTAGTTGCGCTTGCCGCGTTAGGTGTTGCTGGTTACTTAGTTCGTGAAGTGTTAGCAGCCGACGAAGGCACTGACAATATGAAAAAAATTGCTGCTGCTGTTCAAGAAGGTGCGGCCGCTTATTTAAGCCGTCAGTTCAGAACGCTTTCAGTTTTTGTAGTTTTGGTTTTCTTTTTACTTTTCTTACTCCCAGCCGATACCACTAACGAAAAAATTGGTCGTTCAATCGCGTTTCTAGTTGGTGCAGCATTCTCAGCAATCACTGGTTACATGGGCATGTGGTTAGCGGTTCGCGGTAACGTGCGCGTAGCTGCGGCTGCAAACACAAGCGGCGAAAAGCAAGCAATGCGTATTGCATTCCGTACCGGTGGTGTAGCAGGTATGTTCACTGTTGGTCTTGGCCTATTTGGTGCCGCTGTCGTTGTACTTGTCTATAAAGGTGAAGCACCAAAAGTACTTGAAGGTTTTGGTTTCGGTGCGGCACTTCTTGCCATGTTCATGCGTGTTGGTGGCGGTATTTTCACCAAAGCTGCTGACGTCGGTGCCGATCTTGTCGGCAAAGTCGAACAGGGTATTCCTGAAGATGACCCACGCAATGCGGCAACAATTGCAGACAACGTAGGTGACAACGTAGGTGACTGTGCTGGTATGGCAGCAGATTTATTTGAATCATATGCAGTCACCTTGGTTGCTGCATTGATTTTAGGTAAGGCAGCATTTGGCGAAATCGGTTTAGTATTCCCGCTAGTAGTTCCAGCAATCGGTGTAATTACCGCAGTAATTGGTATTTTTGCAGTCGCACCTCGTGATACAGACCGTTCAGGAATGAGCGCAATTAATCGAGGCTTCTTCCTTTCTGCAATCATTTCGGCAGTCTTAGTAACTATTGCTGCTTATCAATTCTTGCCAGCAACTCTTGCTGAACTTAAGAGTGTTTCAGACAACACTTTTGGATTAGCAGATAGCACTTCAGTAAACCCGCGCTTCTTAGCAATTGGTGCTGTATTAATAGGTATCGTTCTTGCTGCAGCAATTCAGCAGCTAACTGGCTACTTCACTGAAACAAACCGCAAACCAGTCGATGATGTTTCTAAGTCTTCGCTGACTGGTCCAGCGACAGTAATCCTTTCTGGTATCTCACTTGGTCTTGAGTCAGCCGTTTACTCAGCATTGTTAATTGGTGCTGGTGTGTATGGCGCATTCTTACTTGGTGGCGGTTCAGTAATGCTGGGCTTATTTGCAATTGCATTAGCGGGAACTGGTTTATTAACTACTGTCGGCGTAATCGTCTCGATGGATACTTTCGGACCAGTTTCGGATAACGCGCAAGGTATTGCAGAAATGTCTGGCGATGTAAATGCCCAAGGTGCTGCGATCCTAACCAGCCTTGATGCTGTTGGTAACTCAACAAAAGCAATTACCAAAGGTATCGCCATTGCAACTGCAGTTCTTGCTGCTACTGCATTATTCGGTTCATTCCGTGAGGCAGTAACAAATGCGGCCAAGAATGTAACCGATTTGCAGTACACCGGTGTACTCGACATTGCTAACCCAAGAAATCTATTTGGTTTATTAATTGGTGCAGCCGTTGTGTTCATGTTCAGCGGTCTAGCAATTAACGCGGTATCACGTGCAGCCGGTTCGGTTATTTTCGAAGTGCGTCGTCAATTCCGGGAACACCCAGGAATTATGAAAGGTACCGAACTTCCTGAATACGGCAAAGTTGTAGATATTGTTACCCGCGATTCGATTCGTGAATTAGCCACACCAGGTCTGCTTGCAGTACTAACTCCAATTGCAGTCGGCTTCGGTTTAGGTATTGGCGCATTAGGTTCATTCCTTGCTGGAACTATTGCTACTGGTACTTTGATGGCCGTGTTCTTGTCTAACTCTGGTGGAGCATGGGATAACGCCAAGAAATTTGTTGAAGACGGACACTTTGGTGGAAAAGGTTCTGAAGCTCATTCAGCAACAGTTATTGGTGACACAGTTGGCGATCCATTCAAGGACACTGCTGGTCCAGCGATTAACCCATTAATCAAGGTAATGAACTTAGTTGCATTACTTATTGCACCTGCAGTTGTTACGTTGGCAATTGAAGGACAAGATGCAATTCGCACAGGTATTGCATTGTTTGCAACTGCAGTAATTATTGGCGCAATTGTGAATAGCAAGCGTCGTGAAATTGCAGTTGGTGCTGAGTAGTTCGCTAACCATCAGCTAAAAGCAAAAACCCGGTCTTCGGATCGGGTTTTTGCTTTGTAGTTATTGGGTTTTTGTTGAATCTTAAGTTAATTGCGACTCGCGCGAAAAAACCCATTATTTGACAGCCCTACCCATAGATAAGGCAAAGTAACTGGGGACAGATGAAAAACCTAGGGCCAGCAACCGGCCCGCCGAGAATCAGCCTTCTGTCACATGCGAAAGGGTAAAGGTTGTCTACAACTCAACGATTAGTGATTGTTGAATCTCCGGCAAAAGCCAAAACAATTCAAAAGTATTTAGGACCAGGTTACGAAGTCGAAGCTTCGGTTGGTCACGTTCGAGATTTACCTGAGCGAGCAGTAGATGTTCCAGCTGAAATTAAGAAGCAGCCATGGGGTCGTATGGCCATTGATGTCGAAGACGATTTCACCCCTTATTACGTTGTTAGCTCAAAGAAAAAAGATAAAGTCGCAGAACTTAAGCGCAAATTAGCCGAAGCAGATGAGTTACTCCTGGCAACTGACGAGGACCGTGAAGGCGAAGCCATTGCTTGGCACTTAATGGAAATTCTGCGACCTAAAGTTCCAGTTAAACGAATGGTTTTCCACGAAATCACACCAGAGGCGATTCAGCATGCAGTTGAGGCAACTCGCGATATCGACATGCAACTAGTCGATGCGCAAGAAGCTCGCCGACTAATTGACCGGTTGTACGGTTTTGAAGTCTCCCCAGTTTTATGGCGTAAAGTCCAAGCTGGTCTATCAGCTGGTCGTGTGCAATCAGTTGCAACAAGATTAATTGTGGAGCGTGAGCGTGAGCGCATTGCTTTTAAGAGTGCTTCTTACTGGGATATCGAAGCCGTTTTTGATCCAGGAACTTTTGCTGCAACTTTAGTTCAGGTCGATGGGCAAAAAGTTGCCACTGGTAAAGATTTTGATTCACTTGCTCAACTAACTACAAAAAATGATGTCGTTCATTTAAATGAGGCCGATGCAACTTCGCTTGCAGCAAATTTAGCAAGTGCAAAATTTGAAGTGCGCAAAGTTGATGAAAAGGGTTATACAAATCGCCCCAAAGCACCTTTCATGACTTCAACATTGCAACAAGCAGCATCCGGAAAATTAAAGTGGGGTGCACAGCGAACTATGCGCGTTGCGCAAGGTTTATATGAACGTGGCTATATCACTTACATGCGTACAGATAGCACGACACTTTCTGAAACTGCTATTAATGCTGCACGTACTCAAGCAGCTCAGCTTTATGGACAGGATCATGTATCTGAAGCTCCTCGTCGTTATGATCGCAAAGTAAAAAATGCGCAAGAAGCACACGAAGCAATTCGTCCAGCAGGTGATGTGTTTAGGACTCCAGCTGAAGTCGCTGGCGAATTAGTTAATGATGATTTTGCACTTTATGACCTGATTTGGAAGCGCACAGTAGCAAGTCAAATGGCTGATGCCCGTGGTACTACTGCGACACTGCGTATTGGTGGCGTGAGCAGCGATGGCAAAGATGCTGAATTTTCAGCCAGTGGCACGGTAATTACATTTAGAGGACATTTAGCTGCTTATGACGATGCCGAAGACGACACCGAAGATAAAGAACAAGCACGTCGATTACCAGCACTTAAAGTTGGCGACAGTGTTACCGCAGTTGATCTAAAAGCCAGCGGTCACAACACAAATCCGCCGGCTCGCTATACCGAAGCAACTTTGGTGCAAAAACTCGAGGAATTGGGTATTGGTCGCCCATCCACATATGCGGCAATTATTAGTCGAATTATTGATCAAGGTTATATCTGGAAAAAAGGCAGTGCGTTAGTCCCGCATTTCTTGGCTTTTACTGTTGTGCGGCTAATGGAAGAAAACTTCACTCAGTTAGTCGATTACGATTTCACGGCTTCACTTGAAGAAGTGCTTGACCAAATTGCACGTGGTGAAACTGATCGCTTGTCAGTATTAAAGCGCTTTTACTTTGGTGAACAAGATCATGGCACAATCTTTCCTGGCTTAGCTCCTCTTGTTTCGGTTTACGGTGACATCGACGCACGGGCGATGGCTTCGATTCCGATCGAAGGGCACGAAGGAATAATTCGCGTTGGTCGTTATGGACCTTACCTAGAGCGTGGCGAAGGTGAAACTTTGCAACGCGCAAACATTCCAACAGATTTAGCACCAGATGAAATGACTGCAGAAAAAGCAGAAGAATTATTTAACGCACCTTCAGGCGAACGCGAACTTGGTGTTGATCCAGAAACTGGCATGACAATTTTGGTTAAGACCGGTCGTTACGGTCCTTACTTCACCGAAGTGTTGCCAGAAGGTTCAAAGAAATCTGCAAAAGCAAAAACCGCTTCATTGTTTTCAACAATGACAGTTGATACCGTCACACTTGAAGACGCGCTTAAAATGCTTGGACTTCCACGTGAAGTTGGAATCGATCCAGAATCTGGTGAACCAATTACTGCGCAAAATGGTCGCTATGGTCCTTACCTATTAAAAGGTAAAGACTCCAGAACTCTGCCAGACGAGAATTCAATTTTTTCTTGCTCACTCGAAGAGGCACTTGCATTATTTGCTCAGCCAAAAATTCGTCGTGGACGGGGACAGGCAGCCGGCCCACTTAAAGTTGTTGGAACTGATCCATCAACCGGTAAAGAAGTTGTTGTTCGTGAAGGTCGATTTGGCACCTACATCACTGATGGCGAGACAAATGCGTCTTTGCGCGGTGGTGACTCTGTTGAAACTATTTCCATTGAACGGGCCTCTGATTTACTTGCCGAACGACGGGCAGCAGGACCATCACCAAAGAAGGCAACTGCACGAAAAGCCGCAGCTAAAAAATCAACTGCGAAAAAGACCACCACTAAGACAGTTAAGAAGTCAGCAAAGAAATCCGCCGCTAAGAAAACTGGTGTCGGTAAAGTCGCCGCGAAATAGAGTGCTGTCGTGACTGGATTTTTTATTGCGATGGAAGGCGGCGAAGGCGCTGGTAAGTCTACGCATGCCAAACGCTTAGCGCAGTGGTTAGAGTCTCAAGGTTATGAAGTTGTACTCACTCGTGAACCTGGAGGAACACCAACTGCAGAAAAAATCCGAGCAATTTTGTTAGATCCAGACATCAAAGACATGCCTGATCAAACTGAAGCTCTACTATTTGCAGCCGCACGTGGAGATCATGCACATAACAAAATTAAACCGGCACTTGATCGCGGCGCAGTCGTTATTTGCGATCGGTACATTGAGTCTTCGGTTGCATATCAAGGTGTAGCTAGGGGATTGGGTGCGGACCAAATTCGCGAACTAAGCGAATGGGCAACTGAACAGTTGCTACCAGATTTCACTATTTATATGGATGTGCCAGCTGAAGATAGCGAACAGCGAATGGAAGGTACAGATCGCATGGAGATTCAATCTCGCGAATTTCACTACGCTGTACATCAAGCATTCCGAGATATGTCCGCTCAATCCAGCAAACCAAATGTTTTGATTGATGCAACTCAACCAAAAGATGAAGTTGAACTAGCAATCCGTGATGCCGTCATGGCGGTTCTACCAAAACAATGAGTGTCTTTTCAGCTCTTATTGGCCAAGATGAGGCGGCAAGTCAATTAAGTCGCGCTGCACAGGATGCAAAAAAAATAGTCAACGGTCAAATCGGTAATGCCATGACTCATGCTTGGCTAATCACGGGACCGCCGGGAAGTGGTCGAAGTACGAGTGCGTTGGCGTTTGCCGCAGCCCTCGTTTGCTCGCAGGGTGGATGTGGTCAATGTGTCGATTGTAAGAATGCCTTGGCTGGAACACACGTAGACATTGAACACATTGTTCCAGAAGGTGTTATTTACACAGTTGAAGATACTCGGGCATTAATCGAACGAGCAGCACTAGCACCAAGCCGTTCTCACTGGCATGTAATTGTGATTGAAGATGTTGATCGATTTCGTGCCGAATCAGCATCCACATTACTTAAAAGTTTGGAGGAACCACCTCCTGGAACAGTTTGGTTACTTTGTGCACCAACAAGTGATGATGTTTTTGAAACTATTCGTAGTCGCTGTCGCCAAGTTGTCCTTGCAACTCCCTCTTTGGAATTAATCGCTAATGAATTAGTGCAACGTTATGAAATCGAACAACAACTAGCAGCTTTTGCGGCTCGCGCTGCTCAAGGTCACATTGGTCGGGCTCGGGCACTAGCAACTGATGAAGCAGCCCGAAATCGGCGAAATGAAATTTTAGAAATGCCCACTCGAGTAAATTCGGTAGTTTCATGCTTTGAAATGGCTGCCCAAATAGTTGCCAATGCAAACGCTGATACTGATTCAATAGTTGAGCCACTGGATTTGCAAGATGAAAATAATATTCGAACCTCATTTGGTGATGGCGTTGAAGGATTTAAAGGAGCAGAACGCCAAATTAAATCTGCAGTAAAGGCATCTGAAAAAAGAGCTAAAGATCGTCGACGTCGAGTTTTAAGCGATCAGTATGATCGAGTGCTTTTAGATTTAACCGGTTTTTACCGAGATGTTTTGGTTATTCAATCAGGTGGAACCACAGAATTAATAAATGAAGAAATTAGATCGAAAATTGAAAAAGTTGCCATGTCTAGCTCAGCCTCTGAAACTCTGAAAAGAATTGATGCGATTCGTGAAACTCGAGATAGTCTCTTGGCGAATGTCAATCCAACTTCAGCATTTGAATCAATGTTGGTAACTTTTCGCAACCCACAATTAATGAGCAGCACTCCCTAATTCCATTTAAGTAAGTCAGGCGTTAGAGTTTTGTTAAACATAATTTTCTAGCCAAGGTGCTGATATCTAGTGCGTAAATACATTGCCACAGTAACGGCGGTGTTACTCGTATTAGTTAGTGCAATCGGCTACAACACATTTGAATCTGCTCAACCACAAGAAGTTTTCACACCGAGTGCAAATCCAGCAGATCCAATGGATTTATCTGGTTATTACGATCAGGAACTCACTTGGGAAAACTGTGGTGGCGGTTTTGAATGTACGAGCTTGTCAGTTCCGCTTGATTATGAAGATCCTTATAAGGATGCAATTTCAATCTCTGTAATTAGACTTCGAGCAAGTGCACAACCGTTAGGTTCGCTGATTTTAAATCCAGGCGGGCCGGGTGGCAGCGGTATTGATTATGCACGTGCTGCAGAGTTTGTCGTGAGTAAAGTCTTACTTGATAACTTTGACATTGTTGGGTTTGATCCGCGAGGTGTTGGCGAAAGCTCGCCGATCGAGTGTATTGATGATCTTGCTACAGATGAATACATCGCTAGTGATGGAACACCTGATGATCAAATCGAAATCGATCAATCAATCGAAATCCTCACTGAGTTTGGTCAAGCTTGCCTAACCAATTCACCCGATCTAATTAACAACATTGATACCGTCAGCGCAGCTCGCGACATCGATATTTTGCGCGCTGCACTCGGTGATGAAAAATTAAACTGGCTGGGTAAAAGTTATGGCACATTTTTAGGTGCAACTTATGCTGATCTTTTCCCACAAAATGTGGGCCGAATGTTGCTTGATGGTGCAATTGATCCAACACTAAGTAACTTGCAATTAAGTGAAGGTCAAGCTCGAGGCTTTGAGGATGCCTTAGCTAGATTCATGGCAGATTGTTTAACTAAAGATGATTGTCCTTTTGATGGAACAGTTGAAGAAGGAATAGCTGCAGTAAAAAATATTCTGGATAACTTAGATCAAAATCCAGTCACTTTAGATGATGGTCGAATTTTTACCCAAGCTATGGGTGTTTTGGGCATAGTTGGTGGGCTTTACGATGTTTCGTACGGCTGGGCTAGTTTGCGACCAATGTTGGCTTTCGCACTAGGTGGTGACTTCAACTCTTTAGCGAAAAGTGTGGATTTTTATACCAGCAGAAACGAAGATGGCACTTACTCAGATAATTCCAATGACGCGATAATGGCGATCAATTGCATTGACCGACCAGATCGAGGCACTCCCGAAGAGGCAAAAACTTTGGCGCAGCAGTGGAGTCAATTTGCTCCGGTGTTTGGGGGTTATCTAGCTTGGGGAAACATCGCTTGCACTTATTGGCCAGTTGCGGCAAGTGGTCAACCAAAAACAATTAGCGCTGATGGTTCGCCCCTGATTTTGGTCGTTGGAACGACACATGATCCGGCAACTCCGTATGTATGGGCACAAGGTTTAGCTAGTCAACTATCAAACGCAGCATTATTAACTTTGGATGGAGACGGGCACACGGCTTACATGCAAGGTTCAAATTGCATAGATGAAGTTGTCGATGAATATTTCTTAACTGGCATAGCTGATGATGGTGTTGTTTGTGCAGATGGACCATAACTCAAAAATAATTAAGAATTTACGTACGCAACTAAAAAAAGAAGCAGATCCAGAAGTTGCAGCAGGTGCACGAGCGTACATGCGGAATAAATTTCAGTTTATTGGTGTGAAAACTCCTGACCGTCGTCGAATTTCGCGAAACATAATTAAGCAATCTCAAGTTATGACAGAAAAAGAATTAGTTTTGCTATGTCAAGATTTGTGGAATGAAAAAGAGCGAGAGTTCCAATACGTTGCCTGTGATTTACTAATTAAAAACTCAAAAAGACTTTCACAAGATTTTGTAATTAAACATGCAAAGTGGTTCATCACCAATAAATCTTGGTGGGACACTGTTGATGCAATAAGAACTGCAATTGAGCCAGTGATTGATCGAAATCCACAACTACGCAAACTTACCGATCAATGGATTAAGTATGACAACATCTGGTTGGTTCGAGTAGCCATAATCCATCAATTAAAACTTGGTAAACGAACAGATTTAACGAGATTAGAAAAATACTGTGTTCGGCGTGCAAAAGATTCTGAGTTTTTTATCGCCAAAGCTATCGGGTGGGCACTTCGCTCTTATTCATATACTGATCCAAAATGGGTAAAACGTTTTGTAAAAGCGCACCCCGAATTGCAACCATTGTCGGTCCGTGAGGCACTTAAAGTAATAAATAAGGCAGCAAAATAATTGCCAACTAAACTCAGTTAATGGCCAAGAAAAAGTATTTTGAATACTTTACGCGGATTATTCCTGCCAGCTTTGTTCTTTGGCTGATTTATAGTGCAGTTCGGTATCCAAATGAATTTGCAACTTCGCTGGCCGTTGGTATAGCCAACGGATCTATTTATGCATTAATTGCGATTGGATTTGGCTTAATTTATAACACCACAAAGATTTTGAATTTGGCTCATGGTGAGATGTTCATGCTAGGAGCGGTTGGTTCAACTTTCTTTTTAGTTGATATTTTGAATGCGACATCTGCAAGTCCATTGAATTATTTCTTATTGTTTCTGGCTGTGTTACTAGCGATGATTTTGGGAGCAGGGGTTAGCTGGTTATCGAATTCATTAGTTTTTTCTAGATTAGAAACTAAGCAAAAAATGGCACCAGTGGTTGCCTCACTTGGTGTTGCATTAATCATTCAAAACTTTGCAATTAAATGGAATGGTTCAGGACCAAAAGAATTTCCATCAGTAATTCCTCCGGCTTTGCCTTATCGAGCTTTTTGGCCATCTGTTGAACGAACATTAGTTGTCTTGATTGTGACTTTGCCAATAATTTTTGCGGCAATTTGGCTGATCACTAAATCACGAAATGGATTAGCAATTCGGGCGATTTCAGATGACGCAGCGATATCGCAACTCATGGGAATCAATGTTAAAAAAACTATCAGCTGGACATTTTTAGTTGCTGGTGCGTGCGCAGGATCTGCGGGAGTAATTTATGCACAGCAATTTCAAATTTCAAACTATTCGCTCGGAATGGAAGTTGGTCTACTTGCTTATGCAGCCGCGATAATCGGTGGAGTTGGGCACATTAAAGGCACAGTATTTGGCGGGTTGTTTGTTGGCGTTGTTGAAGCCTTAAGTGACGGAGTCACATCTGGTTTGGGGTATAGATGGAGCCAAACAGCTATCTTTGCAGCACTGATTTTGATGTTGGTATACAAGCCGGAAGGACTTTGGGGGAACAAAGAAAGCGAAAGTGTCTAAACTGCCAGCGGTTCTGCAGCAACCCAAGTTTTGTAGCCACCATCAAGGTTTACGGCATTAGTTCCACGTTCACGGAGTAAAACGGTTGCCGTATGACCTCGTTGACCAACTTGGCAATAAACTAAAATTTTTCCATCTGGTATTTCGTTAAATCTGTTACGTAGATCATCTAGCGGAATATTTATTGA